>Ga0308159_1000796_pt1 | contig 58005 bp, 57 predicted proteins | sample PhyCR1_FD_201040 | JGI IMG/M metagenome (GOLD analysis project Ga0308159, IMG submission 201040) | Phyllosphere microbial communities from UC Gill Tract Community Farm, Albany, California, United States - DLSLC.R1 | ecosystem: Host-associated > Plants > Phyllosphere > Unclassified | place: USA...
CGGGGTTCCCTCACTCCGGTCTTGCTCCCGGGAGGACCGCGCTGTAGGCCCCATCCTGGGGCCCAGCGCTTGACAGGCATCCATGCCTGTCACCTCCCTTCGCAAGACCTGCGTTCGGCCTTCTGAAGTCGCGAAGATCAAGATCAAGATCAAGATCAAGATCAAGATCAAGATCAAGATCAAGATCAAGATCCACAGCGACAGCGGTGACGACGATGACAACTATGTTGGAAGTAGTTTGTAAGCGTGTCCATATCGAATAACTAAGAATTGAATATCGCCCCTAGGTACCCTTATCCCCCATGTGGGAGCGGTCTCGTGCCGCGATGGGCCGCACAGCGGCCCCTGGCGTTATCGGATCGATCTCAGAAAAGACCAATTTGCAGCGACCCCTTTGAGAAGACGCTCCCACCCCACGCCCACTCAGCCAGCAAACACCATGCTCGCTTGAACTTCCCTCTCCCATCCCACCTCGAAATATTCAGACATAACTACAGCGAGGCGGCCATGTCGCTCATCCACCCTCAAGCGCGATACAAGCCCTATAAAGATGCAGCAGGCGGTTGGGGGTCGGCGCGCTCTGTCATGACCATACTCTGGCGGGAACAGGCCATTACAACAGCACCCATGGCGCTGGTCAGGCAAAACAAACCCAAAGGCTTCGCCTGCGTCAGCTGTGCTTGGGCCAAGCCAGGCAACCCACACGCGCTGGAGTTCTGCGAGAACGGCGCCAAGGCCACCGCCTGGGAACTTACCCGCCACCGCACCGGCCCGGATTTTTTTGCCACCCATACCCTCTCAGCGCTGCGCACATGGACCGATTACGCCTTGGAGCAGCAAGGCCGGCTGACCCACCCCATGCGCTACGACCCGGCTAGCGACCGTTACCAAGTTACCACCTGGGCAGAGGCGTACCAGCAGATCGGCCAACAGTTGCAAGCCCTGAGCCCGGACGAAACGGTGTTCTATGCCTCGGGCAGGGCATCGCTGGAAGCCTCGTTCATGTACCAGCTGTTCGCCCGCGCCTACGGCACGAACAACCTCCCGGACAGCTCGAACATGTGTCATGAGAGCACGTCGGTCGGACTGCAGGAGAGTATTGGTGTACCCGTCGGCACCGTCACGCTGGAAGATTTTGAACACACCGACTGCATTTTCTTCTTCGGCCAGAACGTAGGCAGCAACAGCCCGCGAATGCTTCACCCGCTGCAGGAAGCGCGCAAGCGCAATGTGCCCATCATCACCTTCAATCCACTGCGCGAGCGAGGGCTTGAGCGCTTCGTCAACCCTCAATCCCCCAGTGAAATGCTGGGGCCTGAATCGACTGTGATCAGTACCCAGTATCATCAGGTCAAGGTAGGGGGCGACCTGGCAGCAGTGATGGGGATCATCAAGGCCCTGCTTGCGATGGAACAACAGGCAAGTGACGAGGGCAAGCCGGCTGTGCTCGACCATGCGTTCATCCAGGCACACACCGATGGGTTGAACGCGCTGCGAGAAGAAGTTCAGCACCATGAGTGGGCGACCCTGGAGCGTCAGTCCGGCCTCGGGCGTGCTGCGATGGAAGCTGCAGCTACCGTCTATGCCCGTAGCAGCAAGGTCATGATCATCTACGGGATGGGCATGACCCAGCACCGACGCGGTGTCGACAACGTGCAGATGCTGGTCAACCTGCTGCTATTGCGCGGCAACATCGGCAAGCCCGGCGCAGGCATCTGTCCCGTGCGCGGGCACTCCAATGTGCAAGGCCAGCGCACGGTCGGTATCACGGAGGACCCGGCCAAGGTTCCGGGTGAAAAACTGCAAGCACTGTTTGGCGTGCAGGTTCCACCGAACAAGGGCATGGCCACGGTGGACTGCTGCCAAGCGCTCGTCGAGGGCAAGGTCAAGGCTTTCATCGGCCTGGGTGGCAACTTCCTGCGGGCGATTCCCGACACCCAGTGCATGGAGGCGGCCTGGCAGACGCTGACGCTGAATGTCCAGGTGGCGACCAAGCTCAATCGCACGCATCTGTTCCCGGGGCGACATGGCTGGTTGTTGCCCTGTCTTGGGCACATCGAGGCTGATCGTCAGGAGGGGGTAGAGCAGGTCTATACCACCGAGGACAGTACCGGCTGCATCCGCGCCTGGCAGGGCCGCAATGAGCCAGCCAGTGAACACCTGCGCTCCGAAGTGGCGATTATTGCCGGGTTGGCCGAAGCGACCCTGGATCAGCGAACGACTGTCGACTGGGATGCTTGGCGCCACGACTATGCATTGATCCGCGAAGCGATCAGCCAGGTCTACCCCGAGATATTTCACAACATGGAAACACGCATGTGGGAGCACGGCGGTTTCCATAGGCCCCTGCCGGCGGCTAAACGGGAGTGGCAGACCCCGTCTGGCAAAGCCCAGTTCGTGGCGCCCCAGCGGCTTGATGAGGACGACGACTTGCAGCCCGCTGTCTCGGCGCATGATGTGCTGCAATTGATGACGCTGCGCAGCAATGACCAGTTCAACACCACTGTCTATGGCTACGACGACCGTTTTCGTGGGGTAAAAGGCACCCGTAGCGTCGTGTTCCTCAATCGCAGCGATGTGGTTCGGTTGGGTTTGGCTGCAGGCGACTGGGTGCTGCTACGCACTGCTGTCGAGCCCCAGGTCGTGCGAGAAGTCGGTCCTTTGCAGATCATCGCCTATGACATTCCCGAAGGCTGTGCGGGCGCCTATTACCCTGAGTGCAATCCGCTGATCCCGCTGTGGCACCACGCTGAACGCAGCAAGGTGCCTGCCGCCAAGTGCGTGCCGGTGACGCTGCACAAGGTCGAGCCCCGTGCAAGCGACCTCAGCAAGGCAGTGCCTGCGCACGATCAGATCAATTGAGCGTGAGGGGTGCTGGACCATGCAGAATCGTGAAGGCTGTGTGCTGGTAACCATCCCATTGTTCGTCTCGAGACGACAGGAGCGTAGTAATGAATAAGCTGCCCGATGCCCCCGCCTTGGTAGTGCCATTACCTTTTGAGCCTGGGTTTGAACAGATTCCCGAAGATGAAGCACAGACCAGCCAGGCGTTGCAGGATACGCTGCGCGAAATCATGGAGACCACCTTCAAGGACAATGGCCATGCCAACCGCAGCGTTCATGCAAAAGCACATGGATTGTTGCGCGGCACACTGAAAGTGGCGCCAGGGTTGCCGGCGCAGCTCGCTCAGGGGGCGTTCGCCACACCGGGTGAGTTCGATGCTTACCTGCGGTTTTCCACCAACCCGGGTGACATCCTCGATGACAAGGTTTCCACCCCACGGGGGCTGGCGCTCAAGATCGTTGGCGTGCAAGGCCCGCGGTTGCCAGGCAGTGAAGGGCAAGTCACGCAGGACTTTGTCATGCAAAATGCCAAAGCCTTCACCGCGCCAGACCCCAAGGCGTTTCTCAAGACGTTGAAGTTGCTTGCCAAAACCACTGACAAAGCGCCGGGTACGAAAAAGGTAGTGTCGGCCGTGCTGCGCGGTGCAGAAAAAGTGGTCGAAGCGTCTGGCGGTGAGAGCGGCACGCTCAAAAGCCTTGGTGGGCACCCTCAAACCCACATTCTTGGCGAAAGCTTCAGCACCGTCGTACCTGTACTCTATGGCCCTTACTACGCAAAGCTTGCGGTAGTGCCCGTGTCGGCGGCCTTGACTGCGCTGACCGATCAGGTTGTTGACCTCAAAGACGATCCAGACGGGCTACGTCACGCCATGGAAGCGTTTTTTGCAAGCGAGGGCGGCGTCTGGGAGCTTCAGGTCCAGTTGGCCACCGACCTTGATCAAATGCCGATCGAAGATGCATCCAGTCAGTGGCCCGAGACGCTCAGCCCCTATGTGACCGTGGCCACGTTGGTGGTCAAGCCTCAAGCGGCATGGAGTGAAGAGAATGTGCGCCGTATCGACGACGGCATGGCGTTCAGCCCCTGGCACGGTCTGGCGGCGCACAGGCCCTTGGGTGGCGTGATGCGGGTGCGCAAGCCGGCCTATGAAATGTCGGCCAATTTTCGTGGGCAGCACAATGGGTGCCCAATCCATGAGCCCGGTCCTAAAGGGCCGAGCCTGTAAGTCGAGGAGAGTACGCCATGCAACCAGAAACCGCGGGCACTGAAGAGAAAGGCCCAAGCGATGTGCCTTATATCAACGATCCGTTAAAACCGACTTCCCCTGCGCTCAATGACGCGGATGCCACGGAGGCGGCGGAGGCTGAGATTGACATCGAGGACGACGGCGAATCGCTCTAGGTTCGCTGGCGCCGTCGCCCGAGCAGCGGCGGCGCCAGGTATGAAGTCTGAGGCTACCGGTCGTTTGAATAAACCTTCGACGTGGTAAAGCCATCACCGCCTGATTTTTAGTGTTGTGGTTTGACTTGGCGCCGGCTTCGCCGGCTCCATGGCACGCTTGTGAGCCATGGACGCCAACCGAGCGCCAAGCGGCTTCTACTTGGCAGCCAGCGTTCCTGCGGCCTGCGCCTGTTCAAGCTGGCGCTTGCGGCCAATGACCAGCACCATGACCCCAGCCAGCGTGCACAACGCCGCCAGTGGCATCAGTGCCAGTGCGTAGCTGCCGGTGGCGTCATGGATGGCGCCGTACACGTTGACCATCAAGCCACCCCCGATCAGGTTGGCCATGGCGCCAACCGCAGCCAGCCCAGCTGCTGCAGTGGAGGAGGACAACCAGCCCGACACCAATGCCCAGAACGGGCCTTTCATGGAGTAGGCCCCCACCAGCACCATGGTCAGCATCACCACCGTGGCCGGCAGTGACGAGGTGAACAGGGTCATCAGCAGGCCGGCCGCAATCAGCAACATGGTCATGGCGGTGTGCCAGCGACGTTCACCGGTGCGGTCGGAACTGCGGCCCCAGATGACCATCAGGATCGAGGCAACGCCATAAGGAATCGCGTTCACCAGCCCGATCTCCATGGAGCTCAGGCCGAAGGTCTTGAGCAGTTGTGGCGCCCAGACGCTCATGGTGCTGCCAGCCGCCGAGGCGCCCGAGTAAATCAGCGCGAGCACCCAGATGTCCTTGTGGCGCAGCAGTTTCCACAGCGAGATATGACCGATGGTGGTTTTCTGTGCTCGTTCCTCGGCCAACCGCCCGGTGAGCCAGCCGCGTTGATCGTCATTCAGCCATTTGGCCTGCTCAGGCCGATCGGTCAGTACGAACAGACAGGCGATCCCCAGCAGCACCGCCGGGATGCCTTCGAGGATGAACAGCCAATGCCACCCACGCATGCCCAACCAGCCGTCCAGGCTCAACAGCAGCCCTGAAATCGGCGAGCCGATGAAGTTAGCGGCGGGAATGGCGACCATGAATAGCGCCACCATGCGCGCGCGATACGCCGACGGCAGCCAGTAGGTGAGGTACAGCAACACCCCTGGGAAGAACCCGGCCTCGGCAGCGCCCAGCAGAAAGCGCATCACATACAGTGAGTTGGCCCCTTGCACGAAGGCGGTACCGGCGGAGATCAGCCCCCAGGTGATCATGATGCGCGCGATCCAGATGCGCGCACCGTAACGCTGCATGGCCAGGTTGCTGGGGACTTCCACCAGGAAGTAGGCGAAGAAGAACAAGCTGCTGGCGAAACCGAAGACCTTGGCTGACAACTCCAGGTCCTGGTTCATCTGCAACGATGCCATGCCGATGTTGCCGCGATCGATGATCGCGATCAGGTAGCAGATGATCAGAAAGGGCAGTAGACGCCAGGCAACACGGCGCATGGTGGCGCGTTCGAGCTCGCTGGGCGGGGTTGAGGCTGCTTTCATGGTGCTCTCCAATTGTTTTTTTTCTGGAGTTACGCAGGGGTCTGTGCGGCCGGACAAGCCGGCGCAAGGGCAATCAGTTATCGATCAGGTGACGGTTCACCACACAGCGCGGGTCCAGCGCCTTGCCGTCCCAGGCATCGAGGATTTGCTGCAGGGCAACCAGGCCTACGCGGTCCCGGGCTTCGCTGGTGTTGGCCCCGATGTGAGGTGTGGCGACCAGGGTTGGCAGGCCCCACAGCGGGCTGTCGGCCGGAGGCGGTTCGGGGTGGAAAGTGTCCAGGCCGGCACCCCCGATGCGCCGCTCGCTCAACGCAAGCACCAAGGCCTCGGTATCGACCAGCTCGCCACGTGCGGTGTTGATCAAGATGGCACCTGAACGCATGCGCTCAAGCTGCTGGGCGCCGATGAGGTTGCGATTGGTGTCTGTGAGGGGGCAATGCAGGCTGATGATATCGCTATCGGCCAGCAAACGATCGAAATCCTCTTCGCGCTCGAGGTGATCACGCACGGGTAACTGCTGCAAGTAAGGGTCGTAAACCTTGACCTTCATGCGCAGCGGCGCCACCAGGTCCATCAGGATCGCGCCGATCGAGCCAAGGCCGACCAGGCCCAGTGTCTTGCCCGCCAACTCCATGCCGTTGGCAGTGGCCTTGTCCCAGTGGCCTTCGCGCATGCGCGCATCGAGCAAGGCGGTTTGGCGCGCAACGCTGAACATCAACGCAAAGGCGTGCTCGGCCACTGACTGGGCGTTGGCCCCAACGGCGACGGAGACAGGAATACCCCGGTCGGCGGCGGCCTGGATGTCGATGGTGTTGTAGCCGACCCCATGCTTGGCGACCACCTTCAACGCGTTGGATGCGTCGATCATCGCGCGGGTCAGGCTGCCTTGTCGCACGATGATGGCATCGGGTTGCTCTGCGCGGATGATCGCTTCGAGCTCATGCTCGGGCAGATAGGGCGTGGTGGGGATGACGCGGATGGCGTGTTGATCGGCCAGGCGCATCGCGTCGTCGGCCAGCGCCGGACCTGTCAGCAGAAGGGTACGGGACATCGTCGATACCTTGTTTTTGTTGAAGACGGTAGGACTGCACTGAGTGCTTTCACCAATAACCTAGCATAATGAAATGGCGTTGCAACAATAGATTTTTAGTCAGTCACATTGCCGAATAACTGAGATTTCAAACCCTTGAAATCTGTTTAATGAAATGCCATTCTGAAATGGCGTTCTGCTTCGACGTTGAGCGCGCCCAATAAATCCAAGAAGAGGTAGGTCACATGAGCATTGGTTTCCAGGTGCTTGAGCGCACGCGAAAAATCGGTGATGAGTGGGTATCGCGCTACCGCGAGGTGCCGGTCGCCAACGTCAGCGACTCGATGAATCGCATGACGGCGGGTGGTGCGCGTTTGCGCCCCATGCACCGGGAAGGTGTGCTGTGCGGCGCGGCTCTGACGGTCAAGGCCCGTCCTGGTGACAACCTGATGCTGCACTACGCCATCGACAGCGCCGAGCCAGGTGATGTGATCGTGGTCGATGCCGGCGGCGACCTGACCAATGCTCTGATCGGCGAGATGATGGTGGCGTACGCCGTGAAGCGCGGTGTAGCGGGCATCGTCATCCATGGTGCAATCCGCGATGCTGGCAGCATCAAGGCCGGTGACTTCCCCCTGTTCGCTGCCGGTGTTTCCCATCGCGGCCCTTACAAGGACGGGCCGGGCGAGATCAACGTGCCCATCGCCATCGATGGCATGGTGATCGAACCCGGGGACCTGATCATCGGTGACGATGACGGCTTGCTGTGCGTACCCTATGCCCATGTCGCAGAGGTCTACCAACGCGCCACGGCCAAGCACGCTGCCGAAACGGCGCAAATGCAACATATCGCTCAAGGTACCAATGACCGCACCTGGGTCCTGGAGTCCTTGAAAAAGAAAGGCTGCCTGCTGCCAGGCTGAGGATCGACCCGCACGTGGTCCGAGCAAGATCCTTCAATGGCGGCTGCTTCTCACCTGAGGACTCGCTCACTTGTCTGACCTGACGCCGCCCCCTCGTACCCGTTGGCCTTCTGCTGTACGCGCATTGGGCCACCATCATTTCCAGGTTTACTTTGCCGGCCAAGGCGTTTCGACCTTGGGCAAGTGGGTTCAGCAAGTCGCGCTGTCCTGGTTGGCCTATCACCTGACCGGGTCAGCTGTATTGCTGGGCCTGATCACCTTTCTTTCTCTCGCCCCGCAGTTGATCGTCGGTCCGTTCGCAGGCGCCTGGATCGATCGCCACGACAAGCGTCGACTGCTGATCGTGGTCCAGTCGATGCTGGTGGCGCAATCGGCCGCGCTTGCGCTAGTGACCTGGGCTGGTTGGGTAGATAGCCCCTTCATTGCCGCAATGGCACTGCTGCTGGGCTTGCTCAATGCCGTCGAAACACCCCTGCGTCAGGCCCTGATCGGCTCTTTCGTTGAAGATCCAGCTGACCTGCCCAACGCGCTGGTCCTCAACGCGATGCTTATCAACGCCGCCCGCTTCGTGGGCCCGCCACTGGCCGGCGGGCTGATAGCCGTGGCGGGGGAGGCGGCTTGCTTCGCCTTGACCGCCGTCGCCTTCACCGCGCTGCTGGCAGGGTTGCTGAAGGTGCAAGCCACAGCCAGCCCTCGGGCGACAGGTTCCACTGCCCAGGTCTTTCGTGAGGGCCTCGCTTATCTATGGCGGGAACAGGGCGTCAGGCAACTGCTGTTCAATGTCATCATGGTCAACCTCCTGGCGTCCTGCTATGCAGCGCTTCTGCCGATCCTGGCCAAGCGCGTGTACGCCGGTGACGCACGGGTGCTGGGCTGGCTCTGGGGCGCGGCAGGCGCTGGCGCGTTCGTGGCCACGTTAGTGCTGGCGGTGGGCGGAGCCTTGCCTCGCCTTCGGCAGTTCATCGAAGTGGGCGCAGGGCTTTGCGCCCTGGCACTGCTGGGTGTGTGCTGGGCAGGGCAGTGGCAGCTGGCATTGCTGGCGCTTCTGGTGCTGGGGTTCGGCATCACGCTGAGCAACGTGAGCACCAACATGCAGTTGCAGAGCCAAGCGCCGGGCCATCTGCGCGGACGTGTCATTGCGTTCTACATCGCCATGCGCTTCGGTTTCGAGGCGTTGGGTGGCATGGCCGCCGGGCTGCTGGCTGCTCGTGTGGGCGCCCCGGCCACCTTGGGTGCAGCCGGGGCAGTGTTGCTGTTGGGTGTCGCGGGGACTTGTGCATGGCGCAACCGTCGGGCTGCATGAGCGCGCCGGTCCGACCTGCTGGTGGCAGGCCAGCCCGGATGGGAAGACAGTTATAACCCGAGCATGTTGTAGTGCACGTAGTACATGATCCACAGCGACAACCCCACCAACAGCGTGATGATCACCACCGTGAACACCAGCGCGATCAAGTTCCAACGCTGCTCTCGCGCTGTGGTCAGGTGCAGGAAAAACACCATGTGCACCACGATCTGGACCAGGGCGCACACCAGCACGGTCATGAAGGTCAGGTGACGCGGCAGGCTGGGGTACATGGCCAGCCCGAAGGGCAGCAGGGTGAGCAGGGCTGCCAGCACGAACCCTGTGTTATACGAACGGTGGCTGCTCTGGCTAGCGCCGGCACTGCTAGGTACATGGCTTTGACGACTCATCAGATCACCCCGAACAGATAAACGACGGTAAACACACAGACCCACACGATGTCCAGGAAATGCCAGAACAGGCTCAGGCAGCTCAAGCGCGTAGCATTGACACAGGTCAGGCCGCGCTGGTGAACCTGCATCATCAACAGGGCCATCCAGATCAGCCCCACCAGCACGTGCAGGCCGTGAGTGCCCACCAACGTGAAGAACGCCGTCAGAAACGCACTGCGTTGGGGGCCTGCGCCCTCGCTGATCAGATGATGGAATTCATTGATCTCCATGGCGATGAAGCCCAGGCCAAGCAGGAACGTGACGCCCAGCCAGCGCAGCACCCAGCGCTTGTCCTGGCGGTGGTTGGCGAGCATCGCATAGCCGTAGGTGATGCTGCTCAAGAGCAACAGGAACGTCTCCACCAGCACATAAGGCAGTTCGAAGATGTCCGCCGCGCTGGGCCCACCTGCCACAGACTGTCCCAGCACCGCATAGGTAGCAAACAGGGTGGCGAACAGAATGCAGTCGGTCATCAGGTAGACCCAGAAGCCGAACAGGCTCAGGGAGCCTGCGTCTTCGTGGCCATGCTCTTGCTCGCGGGCCGTTTCGTTGTGCACGACATGGGACATGATTCAGGCCTCCGCCAACCGTTGGCGACGCTCGGTTTCCATCCGTTCGACCGCTTCGGCCGGGATGCAGTAGTCGGTATTGGGGTCGTAACTGCGCACGATCAGGGTGGCGATGACTGCCAGTGAACTGGCGATGACCAACCACCAGATGTGCCAGATCAACGCAAAGCCCAGCACCGTGGACAGAACGCCTAGCACCAGGCCCAGGCTGGTGTTGCGAGGCATGTGGATCTTGCGAAAATCCATCTCGGCCAGGGTTTTCACGCCTTTCTCCTTCATGCCCCAGTACGCGTCGATGCCGCCCACGACAGGTTGCTCGGCGAAGTTGTAGAACGGGGGCGGCGAAGCGGTCGCCCATTCCAGCGTGCGCCCGTCCCAGGGGTCGCCCGTGGTGTCGCGGTTCTCATGACGTTTGCGGATACTCACCACCAGTTGCATGACCTGACAGGCCACGCCACACAGGATGATCAATACACCGACCATTTCCAGCAGCAGGAAAGGCCGCCACTCGGGTACGTCGAAGTGATTCAGGCGCCGGGTCATGCCCATGAACCCCAGGAAATAGGACGGCATGAAGGCAAAGTAAAATCCAGCCAACCAGCACCAGAAGGCAGCACGCCCCAGTGGGTCATGGAGTTTGAAGCCGAAGGCCTTGGGGAACCAGTACGTCAGGCCGCAGAGGTAGCCGAAGACCGCGCCGCCGATGATCACGTTGTGGAAATGGGCAATCAGGAACAGGCTGTTATGCAACAGGAAGTCCGCACCGGGCACCGCCAGCAGGACCCCGGTCATGCCCCCGATGCTGAAGGTGACGATGAAGCCAACCGTCCACAGCATCGGCGTCTCGAAACGCACCCGACCCCGGTACATGGTGAACAGCCAGGTGAAGATCTTCACCCCGGTGGGGACGGCGATGATCATGGTCATGATGCCGAAGAACGCGTTCACGTTGGGTCCTGCGCCCATGGTGAAGAAATGGTGCACCCAGACGATGAAGGACAGCACCGTAATGACGATGGTCGCCCACACCAGGGAGTAGTAGCCGAACAGCTTCTTGCGCGAGAACGTCGAGGCCACCTCCGAGAAGATACCGAACGCTGGGAGTATGAGGATGTACACCTCGGGGTGGCCCCAAGCCCAGATGAGGTTCACGTACATCATGGGGTTGCCGCCCAGTTCATTGGTGAAGAAGTGCATGCCCAAATAGCGGTCCAGCGTGAGCATGAACAAGGTGGCGGTGAGGATGGGAAAGGCAGCCAGGATCAGGATCGAGGTGCACAACACTGTCCAGGTGAACACCGGCATGCGAAACAGCGTCATGCCGGTGGTACGCATCTTCAGAATGGTGACGAAGAAGTTCAGCCCGGTGAGCAGGGTGCCAACCCCGGAAATCTGCAACGCCCAGATGTAGTAGTCCACTCCCACCCCGGGGCTGTATCCGATACCGGACAACGGGGGGTAGGCCACCCAGCCGGTGCGTGCGAACTCGCCAATGCCCAGGGAAAGGTTCACCAGCACGGCGCCGGAAACGAACAGCCAGAAGCTGACGGCATTCAAAAATGGATAGGCCACGTCGCGGGCGCCGATCTGCAAAGGTACCACCACGTTCATCAGCCCGACCACGAACGGCATGGCCATGAAGAAGATCATGATCACCCCATGGGCGGTGAAGATCTGGTCGTAGTGCTCAGGCGGCAGGTAGCCAGGCGAGCCGTCCGAGGCCATGGCCTGCTGGGTGCGCATCATCAACGCGTCGGCGAACCCGCGCAGCAGCATCACCAGGGCGACGACGATGTACATCACGCCGATGCGCTTGTGGTCCACGCTAGTGAACCACTCCTGCCACAGGTATTTCCATTTGCCCATGTAGGTGATGGCCCCTACGACCGCCAGGCCCAGCAGCCCGACGACGGCCAGCGTGTACATGATGATCGGCTCGTGGAGGGGGATGGCGTCCCAGGTCAGTTTTCCGAACATGCGCTTACTCCTTGCTGCCTTGGGGGCTCTGGCCCTGGGAATCGCTGAGGCGGCGTTCGACCTCCCGGGAGCGGTTGACGCCCTGGTACTTGTCGATCAACGACTGGAACAGGTGCGGGTCGACCTTGCCGTAATGTTCTACCGGGTGGGCAATACTGGTCTTGGCCAGCTGCGTGTAGGCAGCCCCATCGAGCTGGCGCCCGGCGGCGCGGGTGCGTTCGACCCAGTCATCGAAGCCCGCCGGGTCGAGGGCCAGCGCCTTGAAGTGCATGTCGGAGAACCCCGGGCCGTTGTAGTTGGCGGCGATCCCGGTGTAGTCGCCTGCGTGGTTGGCGATCAGGTGCAGCCGTGTCTGCATCCCGGCCATGGCGTAGATCTGGCCGCCCAGGGCCGGAATGAAGAACGAAGTGATGGCGCCGTCGGAAGTCACCCTAAAGTCAACGGGCGTGTCTACAGGCATCGCCATTTCGTTGACCGAAGCAATGCCGAGTTCGGGATAGACGAACACCCACTTCCAGTCCATGGCGATGACCTGGACCTTGAGCGCAGGGGTGTCGGATGCCAGCGGCCGGTACGGGTCCAGCGCATGGGTCGAACGCCAGGTGACAACCCCCAGCACGATGATGATGGCCAGCGGCACGCCCCATACCACCGCTTCGATCAGCCGCGAGTGGCTCCAGTCGGGGGTATAGCGGGCCTTTTCGTTCGAGGCCCGATAGCGCACCGAAAACACCAGCGCCATGATCATCACCGGTACCACTACGATCAGCATGAGCAAGGTGGCGAGGATGATCAGGTTGCGCTGCTCGAGCCCCACCTGCCCCTTGGGGTTGAATAACACCATGTCGCAGCCCGAGAGCTGGAGTGCTACGGTGCCCAGCGCCATCATCCAGAGCAGTCGCCTTGCCGTTTTCGGTTCCCTGGCCATGTGAGCATCCCGTATGTGTTGTCAGATGTTTCGGCTATCACATCTGAGAGGAACCCAATGCTCCCAAGGTTGTTTGCAATGCGCGATTGGTCGACGAATGGCAGCCCAGGTCAGGGAACTTATGCCCATGGGTGGCTGGCAGTTGGCGCGCCACCTGGGCAGGGCACTGAACCTTGCGCGCAGGGGGGCAGTCACAGCGCCATTGACCAGACGATTGGAGCGCCATGATGGCCAGCGACGCAACCGCCTCACTCAAACGCGTGATCACCCTGCCGTTGTTGGTGTTCTTCATCCTCGGGGACGTATTGGGCGCCGGGGTATACGCACTGGCAGGCGCCATCGCCGACCGGGCCGGTGGCGCCATCTGGGCGCCTCTGGCCCTGGCACTGTTCTTCGCCCTGTTGACTGCGGCGTCCTACGCCGAGCTTGTCAGCAAATACCCCCGGGCTGGCGGTGCGGCGGTGTTCGCACGGCGGGCGTTCGGCTCGCCGTTGCTGGCTTTTTTGGTGGGGTTCGCCATGTTGGCGGCAGGCATCACCAGTGCCGCAGGGTTGGCGCTGGCGTTTGCTGGGGAATATCTGCGCGTGTTTATCGACTGGCCTTCGGCGGTGCTGGCGCCCCTGTTTCTAGTATTGATGGCAATGCTCAACGCCCGGGGTATCAAGGAGTCGCTCAGTGCCAACCTGGTCATGACCCTGATCGAACTCAGCGGCTTGGTGCTGGTGATCGTCGCTGTGGCGGTGTTGAGCGGCCAAGGGCAGGCCGAGCCTACCCGTTTGCTGGATTTCGGCGAACAGGGCCCGGCTACTGCGGTACTGGGCGGCGCTTTGCTGGCATTTTATTCGTACGTGGGGTTCGAGACGTCCGCCAACCTGGCCGAGGAAATCAAGGACGTACGCCGGACGTACCCACGCGCGCTGTTCGGGGCCTTGCTGGTGGCCGGCCTGGTTTACCTGGCAGTCGGCGCCGGCGCCGCGTTGGTCATGCCAGCGCAGGCACTGATCGACGCCAAGACGCCCTTGATGGACATCGTGCACAACGCTGACCTGGGGCTGCCCCACGGTGTATTCGCCATCATCGCTTTGGTGGCGGTGGCCAACGGCGCCATGTTGACCATGATCATGGCCAGCCGCCTCGCCTGGGGCATGGCCCGCGATGGCATGCTGCCGCGCGTTCTGGGCCAAGTGCTACCCAACCGCGGTACACCCGGTTATGCGATAGCCGCGACCACGCTGCTGGCCATCCTGCTGACCTTTACTGGCTCGCTGGAAGTGCTGGCCGAAACCGTCGTGCTGTTGCTGTTGTTCGTCTTTTTGAGCACGAACGTGGCGGTGTTGGTGCTCAAGAAGGACAAGGTCGATGCCGAGCATTTCTCGGTTCATCCGGTGGTCCCTGTGTTGGGTATCCTGTCGTGCCTGCTGGTGCTGAGTCAGCAACCTTTCGAGAACTGGCTGAGGGCAGGGGCATTGCTGGGCTTGGGGGCGGTGTTGCACTGGCTGGCGGGCAAGGGCATTGGTCGGACCATTAGCGAGGGTGATGCGGGACAGTGACGGGGGCAAGCGATCATGTGCGAGCTTTGAATGTCCCATACTTCGCTAGCCAACCGCGCCCCTGCGCAGACTTGCGCTGCTACTCATCAGGAACCGTTCAATGGCCAAAGAGATTGAAAACCCTTGCGTGTCGAGCTGCAAGCTCAAGCATGAAGTGTGCACCGGCTGCGGGCGCAGCAGGGAGGAGATACGCGGCTGGCGAAACATGAAGCGTTCCGAGAAGAAGGCGACGGTCGAGAAAGCGGCTGCGCGCTTGAAGAAGATCAAAAAGAAGGGCAAGGGGTGAATGGTGTGCAGGGTTTGTTGACAGCCCGGAACGGTTGGTAGGCGCAATTTATCGGCGTGCGGCCTAAGCATGGGCATCAATCACCTTGGTCCTTGCCGCATGGCTCCAGGATGCCCAGCTGGCGTTCTAACTGACACGAGCGGCCAACATCCCCTCGACCTGGGGAGCGACATCGAGGTCGAACATGGAAATGAAGCTGTCCATCAACGGTGATTCGTTGTGGGTGCTCCAGCTCATGTACAGGCCGATGGCCGGGTTGGGGGAGGCGGTCACGGGGTGGATACGGCGGAACACGACCCTGTCGCGCATGATCGAGTTGGCAATCGACTCAGGCACCAAAGCAACGCCGAAACCGCAGGCCACCAAGCCTATCAAGGTATGGATCTGCGCGGCCTCCTGCACCACCTTGGGGTAAAAACCGGCGGCTTCACACAAGGCGGTCAGCTGGCTGTGATAGCCGGTGCCCAGCGCTTCGGGGGTGAAGACGAAGTCTTCCCCGGCGAAGTCCCTCAAGTCGATCTGACCTTCCTTTGCCTTCGGGTGATGGGCGGGCAGGGCCATCACGATCTCTTCGTCCAGTAACAGGCGTGACTCGACGTTTTCCGTCGAGATCGGCAATGCCGTTACTGTGAGTTTGCCAGCAATGCCCTCGGACACCTGGGGTGCGTGTTCGATGCCCAGCTCAAGCGCCTTCAACGTGCTGTAGGCCGCACTCAGGAATGCACTGCCGGCGGGGGTCAGTTTGACCCCGCGCTTATTGCGCGTGAACAGACTGAACCCCAGTTTGTCTTGCAGCCGATGGATGGCTTGGCTCAACGGGGGCTGGGCCCTGTGCAGGCGAATAGCGGCCTTGTGAAAGTGCAGCTCTTCAGCCACGGCGATGAATTGGCGCAGCAGGCGGGTTTCGATCACTTCTTCTGTTCCTTCATCTGAATTGATCTGAGGACGGGGGTGCGGCAAGGTTACCGGTTAACAGGCCCCCGACTAAATACTAAACAAAAAGTAGAGCTAAGTTAATCATTGGATCCAATACCCGCAAGCGGTCTCGAACAGGTCCGAGTTCGGTGGCGTGGCTTACGAAAGGGCCTCAGAAGAGTAATCATCAAGAAATTATTCGGATTTACCAGCAACTTGATAGGCACCAGGTATCAACCTGCGCTGCCGTTAGTATTAAACAACGTGAACATTCATTGTTAAGGTAGGGCGGTACTCAAGCGGAAACAGACCATGAACTTTACAGGAAAGACCGCCCTTGTAACGGGTGCTGGCCGAGGACTCGGTTTCAGTTATGCGCACGCTTTGGCGACACTGGGCGCCAATGTGGTAATTAGTGATATCGGCGCAGATAAGCTGGGCGCCGGGGGCGATGGCTACATTGCCATGGAGGCTGCGAAAGCGCTCCGGGGCAAAGGTTTCAACGTGTTGGGGCATCATGGGGACTTGTCCGGTGAGCAGGGTTGCGAGCAACTGGTGGCAATGGCCATCGAGGCATTTGGTCGACTCGATATCGTGATTCATAACGCCGGTTGGGTCGGTTATCAAGCGATTGAAGACGCTGATGCGACATTCATTGGCCGCGCCGTGGATATCAATATCTATACCCCCGTGTGGTTATGCAAACATGCATGGAAACACCTCAAACAGTCTGCTGCCGCACGGGTCGTGCTGACCTCATCCGACCGCGCGATGTACCAGCAATATGCCCAACCGGGCCTGGTGGCGTATGCCGCCGGCAAGATGGCACAACTGGGCATCATGAATGCGCTAAGCATGGAAGGCACCGAAGCCGCATTCTCGTCAATGCTGTATCTCCAGTGGCCAAGACCCGTATGTGGGGCGTGACGGGTGAACCGGAGAATCTCAAGCCTGAATGGGTGACGCCCGGCGTGGTGTTCCTGGCGTCGCCGCAGTGCCAGGACACAGGTTATGTCCTGCGTGCCAGCAATGGCCAATTTACGGCCACGCGGTTTGTGGAAAACCCAAATGTCGATTACCCGGTCGATCTGGCCCGCGTGAAGGCCACTAGCGCCGAACAAGTTGCCCAGCGGTGGGACCACATTAAGGAGCGATGAATAGGCCTCCTCAGGAAAACCTCAAACGCTTCTTACCGTGCCAGGCCGATCTGGAGGAAAGCCCGGTCTGGGATGAAGCTCATCAGTGCCTGCGCTTCGTCGACATCAGTGGCGGCCAGATCAATGCGCTGGACCTGCACGGGCAACTGACGCGACTGTATGAATCGCCTGCGCGCATTGGCGCCCTGGCTTTGACTGAAAAGGGCAACCTGATTGTCTCCCAGCATGCTTGGCGTTGCCATCCTAGGCTTTGTGTGAAAAGTCTTGAGACAAAGGTCAGGCAAAGCGAAAACAGCCGAAGGACGGCCGAAGTCGCGCTCGACTTTACGGGTTGCAAATGAGCCTTCCGACCGTGCGGCCGCTCCAGACTGTTTTCAACGTAGCCTCACCGAGTATCAAGGCGCTTGATACAAAGCCTAGTGTCCACAATCAGAGCCACCGCCGGTGTCGGGTTGAGCAGATGGGCCGCCTATGTGCGTCGCCATTCAGGTTAGGCGTAATCAAATACTACCTGAACGTACCCATTATTGGATTTCTGCTCAAAGATGTCGAAGTACTCGATACGTGCGAAGTACCTGTACGTTCCTTTGTAATCGTTCTCCCTGAGCAGCAGGTCATTGGTGATAGCCTTGCGGCCACTGGGTCCGTTGATTTCATGGAGATAGACGTCCTGTCCGTATACTTCATCACGTGAAATGGAGAGCAAGGTCCTGATGGGAGGAGGCGAACTGTCTTTGATGGTCCACGCCCATTCAATTGTTTGCGCACGCACATGGTAGGTCACGGTGAATGACTCAATGATCGGCGGCGTGATGGTGGTGGGCCGGTTTTGCTGCGCTGGCCTCAATGTGATTTCTTGATCTCGTTCGGGCGTTTGCCCAACTTGGACTTTGACGTCTTGTCCGGAGTGACCATTAACCAACGAGGCTCGCCATGGTGCTTTGCCGGCCCCGACGGTGTATTTGTGGGGTGACTGCCACTCGCCACCCTCGACCATGATGAAGTAGTTGCCAAAATGCCCGTAGTAGTGCTGTGCATCGCCTCCATAGCGCTCTACGAAGCCGGCGGGATTACCCTCAAGCATCAGCGCGCGCCCTGCAATCCGTGCAGACATCCAATGCGTCCATGTCTTGGCCGTGAACGAATACATGAACATCGACGTGTAGGTGTACTTGTCATCACCTTTGCGTGTCCAGCGGCGTATGACCATGGCATAGCGCTCACCGGGTTTCCATGCATTCTGATTACTGGTGTGCAAACCAGTTCCTTCATTGCCGAAGTGATCCCAGTATATACCAGGTCTACCGCTGATAAGTGTTGCCTCGGGCAAGGTGTCCTCGGGCAAATCATCGGAATCCCAGATGGAGCAGATGTTGTTTCCGTAAACATCGTTACCCGGCACTAGGCTCATCTGTATTCCAGCATAACTGGGGTTCTTTCCATAGTTTGGATTCATCAGGCTCCAGTAGATGTAGCGCTGGGCCCCGGCCTGCGGCACATGTATCTCGGCATAGAACAGTTCAACCCCTTTGCGCGGGTTGAAGTGGGCGGTGATGTAAGGTCCCCACGCTGGTACGTCGTTGGCAGGCTCAGGCAGGTCAGCGTGTTCATCTCGCAATATTGCGGTCATGGACTGTGCTTGACGGGTATCCATTGAGTATTCCTCGTTATGTAAACGTCGCGATAGTGCGATGAAAGTCATGCTATTCGGATCCCTTGTGCCCACAACTGGCAGTTTTGACAGGTCTTCATCTTGCAACACGGTACAACCGCGACCTCCTGAGCTAGGTCGACCGGGGCCAGCAGGGCAGTAAGCAGAAGCCGCTGTTATGAGGGGCGCGACGTCTGTGCTGCATAACCTAATGCATCAGGGAAGTCTCCGGTCTATTGGTGGTACTCAATGCCGGTTGGTGCCCAGACCTTAGGCCCTGGGTGAAAAGCCTTGATACTCGGTGATGCTGCGTCGAAAACAGCCTAGTGCGCCAGCCCGGTCGGATTGCTCATTTACAACCCGTTAAGTCGAGCCCGACTCCAACCGTTCCTCGGCTGTTTCGCCTTGCCTGAGCTTCGTCTCAAGACTGTTCACACGGAGCCTAGGCTCTCTGCGCTTGGTGATGTTGCTCTGTCGGTGTTTGGGCCGATCAAACAGTCTGGGCAGGGCAGGCTTGGGCTTGCGCCTCAGCGGGCACAGCGGAATGGCGGGTTGCATTCGATATTGGTCGCAGTAGCGGCGTAGCGCTTCGGTGTCGTAACCTTTGTCGGCAAGCAGCCATTTGCAGCGCTTGCCCGGGCGGTCACGTTTGCTCGATGGAATGCTAACCTCGTCCAACAGTGATTGTGCGTAGCTTATGTCACTGGCTAGACCGCCAGAGAGAAGGAAGCGCACCGGTATCCCGTTGGCGTTGCAGTGTAGTGGATTTTGGTTGTCAGGGCGCCACGACTGCGGCCTAGCGCGCGGTTGGAGCGCTGAACTGTTCCTGAAAAAGGCAGCTTTCGAATGCCTCTAAACCGCCTCAGAGACTGTCCGGATCCCCAAAAAACATCTGAATCCTAGACCGCAACCACCGCTCCGCCGGGTCATTGTCCTGCGCCCCACGCCAGGCCATGTGCAATTCAAAGCTGCGCACGTCCAGTGGCAGCTCTTCAGCCCGCAACCCACCGGCCGCCGTCAGGGCATCGGCCGTGTAGTCAGGCACGGTGGCGACAATGTCGGTGCCGGCCAGCAGGCTGCCCAGGCCATTGAACTGCGGCACGGCGAGGACCACGTGGCGCTTGCGCCCAAGCGCCTGCAAGGCTTCGTCGATAAAACCCGACAGGTCCCCGGCGAAAGACACCAGGGCATGGGGCCGTGCGCAGAAATCATCGAGGCTGATGCTGCCCGGTACGCTGTCGGCACGCAGCAGCTTTGGCCGGCTGCGGCGCAGCACTTTGCGCTTGGCATTGGCCGGGAGTTCGCTGGTGTAGCTGACGCCAACCGAGATTTCGCCGGAGGCCAGCAGGGTGGGCATCAACAGGTAATTGACGCGTCGTATCACCAGCACGATGCCTGGCGCCTCGGCGCGTACGCGCTTGAGCAACTGCGGCAGCAGGCCGAATTCGGCATCGTCCGACAAGCCGATGCGAAACACGGCGTTGCTGGTGGCCGGGTCGAACTCGGCCGCTCGGCTGACGGCCGTGGAAATCGAATCCAGCGCGGGCGAAAGCAGGGCGAAGATTTCGTTGGCGCGGGCGGACGGCTCCATGCTGCGCCCAGTGCGCACGAAAAGCGGATCATCGAACAGGTTGCGCAGGCGCGAGAGGGCGGCGCTGATGGCGGGCTGGCCGAGGAACAGCTTCTCCGCTGCACGGGTCACGCTTCGCTCATGCATGAGCGTTTCGAACACGATCAGCAGGTTGAGGTCTACGCGACGCAGGTCGTTTCGATTCATCGGGGCGCTTCGCCAGAAAAGGAGCAGGGGTGAATATTAAGGCCAAAGGCTGGTAATCTGCACCCATCCAGGGGGCCAATAGCAGGGAAAATGCGGGGCCCAATCGATGACAGGCATGTCGACTATTAATGATCGCGGCTGGTCCGATGCGTAAAGCCCGGATAGAGTCAGTGGCAATTGATGTTTCACTAGGCGAGGTAGGCGATGTCCCGCATGATTCGGTTCCACAAGTTCGGCGCTGCGGATGTGCTCCGTTGCGAGGAGCAGGCCGAGCCGATGCCTGCCGCCGGTGAGGTACAGATCCGCGTCGAGGCGATCGGTGTCAGCTGGTACGACGTGCTCTGGCGCCAGAACCTGGCGTCCTCCCGTGCCCGGCTGCCAGCCGGTATAGGTCATGAAATGGCCGGCGTGGTGACGGCGGTGGGCGATGCGGTCGACGACATCGTGGTCGGAGACAGGGTCGCGAGCTTCCCAGCCACCAGTGCCAACGATCACCCCGTGTACGGTGACGTTATCGTCTTGCCCCGTTCAGCCATCACCCGCTATCCGGAGGTGCTGACACCGATTGAAGCGAGCGTGCATTACACGCCATTGCTGATCGCCTATTTCGCGTACGTCGATCTGGCCCGTGCAAAAAGTGGGCAGACGGCATTGGTTACCGATGCCAGTCATTGCGCGGGACCGGCGTTCGTGCAGTTGGGCAAGGCGCTTGGCCTGACGGTGTTTGCTGCGACCAAGGATGGCGAGCAACGTGATTATCTGCTCGGCCTGGGCGCTGACAAGGTGATCGTCACCGAGGAGCAAGACCTGGTGATGCAGGTAGGCAAGTACACCGAGGGTCGCGGTGTGGACATGGTGCTCGATGGCCTGGGTGGGCCGCAGATGTCGTTGCTCGGTGATGTGTTGGCCCCGCGTGGCAGCCTTGTGCTGTATGGCCTGCAAGGCGGCAACCAGACCCCATTTCCGGCCTGTGCTGCGTTTCAGAAGAACATTCAGTTCTATGTACACTGCATTGGCAATTTTACGGGCAAGCCTGAACTGGGCATCAGCCAGGACCAAGTGGCTTTGCATAGGGCGTTGCGCGATATCAACCAGTTCACGGCCGACAAGCTGCTCACCCCGCAGATCATCAAGGTGTACCCGTTCGAGCAAGTGGTCGACGCCCATCGCTACATGGATCAGTGCCCTTGCGGTGGGCGCGTGGTGCTGGACCTGATGCCTGCCTGACAGGCTGTGCGCGCAATGATGGCTCGCTTCATTAGGCGGGCGTCCACAGATCGTCGCCGACCGCATCGGGCTTGACCCGCCGATACCTATCCCAACGTTCAGCTGTCGTCGGCGTCCTGGCCGGCGGCGACTGACTGTTCCTGGCCGTTCACTCGGTTCGGCAAGTGGCCGGCGATCCTGTGCATGAATTTTATAAAAGGATAATTCCTACAACGCACCAAGACTGATACTACATAAAGTTTCAGTGTTATGGAGTTTGGGAAATATCTCGCCTCTTATCTTTGATTGAAGTCTTCAAGTTTCAAGGTCAAGCTGTCGTTTCAACAGCTCTGACTACTTTTTTTCCCCTGATCTGTATCTTCAATTCTTCTGTTGCATATCGATAATGGCGCAATGACAGTTTACGCAAGGAGCGTGATATGAGCAGGGCTGAGCTGGCTGGGCAATGGCGTGAAAAGCCGGTGTGCCATGGGTATGCGGTGAGGGCTTCCGGCGTGTGTCGACAGTGAAGATGAACTTCGTTGTGCGTGGACTGTAACGACCATTCGGAATATCCCGGCCAGGGTTGATGCCGAGTGCTTGTGCATCGACTGGCCGCATGAACTGGACGAGGTAATATCGTGACGGCTATTCACGATCAGGCAATGCATCATATTTATCGGCAAGTGCTGGAGCGCTTGTTGAATCATATGTCCCAATCACAACGTGCTTCCTTGCAGTTGTTGATTCAGCGATTGCTGATAGCTGCCGGAGGCGCTGAATATATCGGGACGTTTCGTGTATTGGCTCTGCATGGCAACGACCGCCGTAGTGCCAGATTGCTGGCCATGCTCCGGGCTGCGCAATTGAGCATCGCCACACGCGGGCCGGTCACCTTCCAGTTGCGTGTGTTGGTGATCAGTCAACCCGCTCCTGGTTCTCACACCCTGGTATGTCACGAGCGTGCGTTCAATGCCTTGTTCCTCCAGGATGATCCACGCGTTGAGTTGCTCATGGTCCAGGGTCGGGCGGTCAGACCCTTTTCGCGAGACTGGGTGCCCAGCAGGGACGACGTCCCTCTGGCCAGCACTGCCATGCTGCTGTTGGGGCATCTGGCAGGGGCCAGGCCCGAGGGATTGTTGGGCGCTTGGCTTTATCTGGACCTGGCAAACACATTCAGCGAGGCCGTGCAGTTCCAAACACCTGTCGACGTGATGATCACGGCAATACCGGCTCAAGAGCGGCATCGTTTTCTGGCCTGGTTCCGGCGCATCTTGCACCTTGCCGGCGAAAGCGGCTTGCCCGAGGCGCAGCATTGCCTGGCTGCGTTGGCTGACGGGCTCGCTCAACTGGGCCAGCGGCTGGAGGGTGTTGTTGGCCAGGAAGTCAGGCCGGCAGGCCGGCAGGAGCAGGTATGTACGCCACTGCGGGTCATGGGGATCGATGAGCTTCTGGCAGACTTGCTTGAAGGACAGAAACTTGAATCGATGCTCGGCAATCCGTGCGCAGTGCCGCAGGATGCCTATCCATTGGGGGCTTTCGTGGATCCTGAGGCGTTGGCGCAGGTGCACCAACTGCAGGCCCGCGCTCAGCAAGCCCAGGGGTGCAGGCCCGCATTGTCGCTCAAGCATCAGGTGGACAAACCGGGCCGGGGCCGCACTGGGCAGGTGGGCGGCGTGTTGGGGTTGAGCCACGATCAGCTGATGTGCTTGCTGTTCACACCCTTTGCTCGCAGGGGTAAGCATTTGGAGCGCTTCCTCAAGTGCCGGCATACCGACATGCTGGTGGCATTGCCCTACCTGCATCACGCCTTGCGCGGCGAGCCATGTCCACAAGCCGTGAAGGCTTGGCTCGTCAATGTCAGTGGCTTGCCTGTTGCACAGCTGCGGGCCCTGTATGAAACCAACTTGCCTGCCTCGGCCATGCGCGTGTTGAGGCACCTGGCCCGGCGTGACATCAACTTGCGTCTGCTGTGCCAGGCGCCCTTGCCGGCGCAAGGCTGCGACGTGGAGCGGCCGTGATGCCGCAGGCCCCGCATCGCGAGTTTGCCTATCGCAAGGTCTACCGGTACATCGAAGCACTCATTGATCAATCGCCGCCCGGGCAACGGCAGCGTTTGCCCTCGCTGCGAGGCCTTGCTTCGAGGCTACGGGTGTCGCTGGGCACTGTCCAGCATGCCTATAACCTGCTGGAGGAGGCCGGTCGTGTTGAGCGTCTGCCCAGGTCGGGCTACTTCGTGCACAGTGCATCAAGCAGCGAGGTGGCCCTCACGCCCCGGCAACCGCCGGTATTCGAGCCATCGCTGTTCGAGCTGAACTTGCACAATCATGAACGTCGGCTGGCGCGTCAGCGGCTGCGAGCCATGGGCTGGGGTCAGGACCCGGGCAGCGTGAGATTGCGTCAGGCGCTTGCCGAGCGCTACACCCATTCCAGCAGCCGCTACTGGTGCGCCACGGATGTGCACGTGGCGCCGGACCTCACTGCGTTGCTCGATACCGTGTGGGCAGCGCTTGAGCTCAAGCATGCGGCAGTGGTGGTTCATTCACCTTGCTGCTGGCAGCTATTGCAGGCGCTCGCTCGCACCGGGGTGCCCGTGCTTGAGGTGCCAGTGGATACTCGGGGTGATCTCAATCTGTATGCGCTGACCTGTCTGTTGGAAAGCGAGCCAGTGGGGCTTGTGGTGCTGCCCTCCTGTCTGAGCACGCCACAAGGCCGGCTGGTGACCTCGGCGGGCCAGCAGCAGTTGGGCCATCTGCTCTCGCGGTATCGGGTATGGGTGCTGGAAAGCGACCTGGACAGCGAGCTCTGTCACGCAGGCCCGCCTGTCATCCGCCAGCGAGACTGGGTGGATGTCAGGCAACTGCTGGTGGTGGGTGGGTTCGAGGCAGTGCTTGGGCCCGAGGCCCCGTATGCCTACGTGTTAGGACCGACCGGTGCCCTGACCAGAGGCTTCTGCGAACGGGCTTTCCGCTTGCCACCCTTACGCATGCAAGCGTTGGCCTGCATGTTGGACAAGGGGGAGGTGGATGCACAATGGGCCCGGCTTCGCCAGGCCCTGCAACGCCGTACCCGAACATTGGCACGCGTGCTCGCGTTACGCTTTGGGCCACAGCTGCAACTGCGCTTGCCCGACGGTGGCGGCTTGCTCTGGGCAAGGTTGCGCCAGCCTGTCCATTGGGATTCCATCAGTAAGGCCCTGGCCGGTACGCCGCTGCATGCCATGCCTGGCAAGCACTTCAGCTTGCACGGCCGCTTTCAGCATCATCTGGCCTTGGGCTGGACGGGTGATGACCCGGTAGAGCTACAGATTGCCGTCGATCGACTGGCTCAGGTCGCCGGGCACCCTTGATGACCGCCCCAGGCCTGCACCGGCCATGCTGCCAGGGCGCGAAGATGCACGGCCCGACCCGCGGCACTTGTCACACGCGCTAGTCTGTATGTATAACCAGTACCCCGTAAAGCTGCCGTCCGACCGATTTCCGTGATTGCCCATTCTGTCGAAGATCCGTTGTATTACCTGCATAACTTCCGCCAGGTCCTGTGCTGGGTGGGTCAGCGCTACGCAGACCTGCTCGATCTGAGCGAGCAGGCGTTCATGGCTACGTTCGCCGAGCTCGACACACCTGCACAGGCGATCATGGTGCGCATGGTCATGCGCAAGGGTGAGCTGTTTCGCGATGATCGCCTGCAGTATGCCGAGGTTGGTGATATCGGGCAGGCGCTGGCACCTTTGATGGGGCTTGGCTGGGTGTGCGAGCCCGAGCACTTGACCCTGGAGCAGTTGTTCACGCTCTTGCGCAAGGATGAACTGGTGCAGTGTTTCGCAACGCAGCTCAGCCGGCCGCGTGCGGCCAAGCATGAGTTGCTGGCCGAGCTGCAAGCATTGGAGCTGGCGCCCCGTTCTTTGCGCCAATGGTTCGCCCACAGCGAACTGCGTATCGTGCAGTGGTGCCGACAGCCGGTCTGTGACCGGATCCGGCTGCTGTTTTTCGGCAATCTCTATCAAGACTGGTCGGACTTCGTGCTGGCTGACCTGGGTGTATTGCGCTTCGAGCAGGTAGCGTTCAGTGCTGACTCGCGGGCCTTGCACCAGCGCTCGGAGGTTGACCTGGCGCTAGCGCTGCACCAGTGCGCCGAGCGTCTTGAGGAGGGGGCCGATACCGCTTCGGTCCTGGCGACACTGCAAGGCTTGCACAGTGGCAATGCATGGCTGGCCAGGCGCCGGGCGCGGTTACTGTTCGCGCTGGGCCAGCAGTGTGAACGCAGGGGCGAATGGGATCAGGCCATGGCAGTGTACGCCCAGTGCGCCCACCCCCAGGCGCGCATTCGTCAAGTACGCGTACTGGAACGCACGCAGTCCTGGGAGCAGGCCCATGCCCTGGCCTTGCAACTGGCAGCAGCGCCGGCCAATGCGCTCGAGGTACAGGCGCTGGAGCGCATGTTGCCGCGCCTGGCGCGCAAGCTTGGCGGGCCACCTCAGCGTCGCCAGCGCCTCAAGCCAGTCGAGTTGATCGAGCTGGAACTGCCCAGGGCCCACGCCGAGCTTGGCGTTGAGGAAGCGGTGCGACAGCACCTGGCTGCGTCGGGTGGCGAAGTGCACTATGTGGAAAACACCTTGTTCAACAGCTTGTTCGGCCTGTTGTGCTGGGAGGCTGTGTTCGCCCCGGTTCCAGGGGCCTTCTTCAACCCGTTCCAGTCGGCGCCCCAAGACCTGCACGACAGCGACTTCCAGCATCGGCGCAGCGACGTGTTCGAGCGTTGCCTGAGCCGGCTGGACGACGGTACGCATCGGCAAATCATTCGGGACTGCTATGCCACCAAGCGCGGTCTGCAATCGCCGTTCGTGTTCTGGGGCATGCTTAATGAAACCCTGCTGGACCAAGCCTTGGGCTGCTTGCCGGGCGCTCATTTGAAACAATGCTTTTTGAGGCTGCTGCAGGACATCCGCAATAACCGCACCGGCATGCCGGACTTGATTCAGTTCTGGCCGGAGCAGGGCAGCTACCGCATGGTGGAGGTCAAGGGGCCGGGTGATCGCCTGCAGGATAACCAGCTGCGTTGGCTGGAATTCTGCCGCCTGCACGGCCTGCCGGTTGCGGTGTGCCATGTGCGCTGGAGCGAGGCGGCGTGAGCTACAGCGTGGCCGTACGGGCGTTGTGTGAGTTCAGCGCCAAGGTGGGTGACCTGGACCTGCGCTTCACGCCGTCGCCCACAGCCCAGGAAGGCATCGAAGGCCATCGGCGCGTGGTCGCACGGCGGGGCGCGGGCTATGAATCGGAAATCGCCTTGGAAGGTCAGTTCGAAACCTTGCGCGTGCGCGGACGCGCCGACGGCTATGACCCGGCCTGCAACCGCCTCGAAGAAATCAAGACCCACCGTGGTGACCTGGCTCGTCAGCCTGACAATCATCGCCAATTGCACTGGGCTCAAGCCAAGGTCTATGGCTGGCTGCTGTGCCAGGCGCGTGGCCTGGCAGCCCTAGATGTCGCCCTTGTATACCTGGACGTCGACAGTGATGGGCAGACGCTGATCACCCAGCACTGCACAGCGACGGATCTGCAGGCCTTCTTCGACGACCAGTGCCAGCGGTTTCTGGCCTGGGCTCACGGTCAGCAACGGCGCATTGCGCAGCGCGACCAAGGGCTACTGGCGCTGCGTTTTCCCTATCCGCAGTTTCGTCAAGGGCAGCGACAGCTGTCTGAGACCCTGTACAAGGCCGTGAGCACTGGCCGCTGCCTCATGGCCCAAGCCAGCACTGGCATCGGCAAGACCCTGGGGACGCTGTTTCCCCTGCTCAAGGCCATGGTGCCGCAGCAACTGGACAAGCTGTTCTTTCTGACAGCCAAGACACCGGGACGCGCGCTGGCCCTTGATGCACTTCGTCAACTGACCGACACCCAGGCCCAGCCCGGCCTGCGCACGCTGGAGTTGATCGCCCGCGACAAGGCCTGCGAACACCCGGACAAAGCCTGCCATGGGGAGTCATGCCCGTTGGCGGCGGGCTTCTACGACAGGCTCCCCGCTGCACGCGAAGCCGCCGCTGCCCAGCCCTTGCTCGACCGCAGCAGCCTGCGCGCAGTGGCATTGGCCCACCAGGTATGCCCGTATTACCTGGGGCAGGAAATGGCGCGCTGGGTCGATGTGCTCATTGCCGACTACAACTACTATTTCGATGCCCACGCCTTGCTCTTCGGCCTGGCCCAGGCCAACCAGTGGCGTACCGCCGTATTGGTGGACGAGGCTCATAACCTGGTCGATCGAGGCCGCAGCATGTACAGCGCCAGCCTCGATCAGGGCCAGCTGCAGGCGTTACGCCAGCGCAAGCCGGCCGGGCTGACCACGGCGCTGGACCGTTTGAACCGGCAGTGGAATGCGCTGCACAAAGAGCAGCGCGCACCGTACCAGGCCAGTGACGTGTTGCCCCAAGCGCTGCTGCGCGCACTCCAGCAATGCATAAGCCTGATCCAGGAGCAGATGAATCAATCCCCGGCGCATACCGATCCGCAACTGCTGCAGTTTTTTTTCAGTGCGTTGCAGTTCAACCGGGTGGCTGAACTGTTCGACGAGCATTTCATGTTCGACATCAGTGTGCGCAACGGCCCACGCAACAAGCGCTATTCCACACTGTGCCTGCGTAACGTCAACCCGGCGCGGCTGCTCTCGCCCCGCATGCAGGCGGCCCGCAGCGTGACCCTGTTTTCAGCCACCCTGAGCCCCCGACGCTTCTACCACGACCTGCTGGGCATGCCGGCGGACACCGCCTGGCTCGAGGTGGCCGCACCGTTTCGCGCCGAGCAGCTGCAAGTGCGCATCGCAAGCCAGGTTTCCACGCGTTATCAGCAGCGCAGCGCCTCGTTAGCGCCAATCGTCGAGCTGATTGCGCAGCAGTACCAGCGCCTTCCCGGTAACTACCTTGCCTTCTTCAGCAGCTTCGAATACCTGCAGCAGGTGGCGGAGTTGCTGGCGCGCCAGCACGGGCAGATCCCCCTCTGGTCGCAAGCGCCAGGCATGGACGAGGGTGAACGTCAGGCGTTCCTGGACCGATTCGTCGAAGGCGGGCGCGGCATAGGGTTTGCGGTATTGGGCGGGGCCTTCGGTGAAGGTGTCGATCTGCCGGGAACGCGCTTGATCGGCGCATTCGTGGCCACCTTGGGTCTGCCCCAGGTCAACCCGATCAACGAGCAATTCAAGCAGCGACTTGGGCGCCAGTTCGGCGCCGGGTTTGACTATGCCTACCTGTATCCAGGTGTGCGCAAGGTCATCCAGGCCGCAGGCAGGGTCATCCGGGGCGACCAGGACCGCGGAGTGCTGGTGCTCATCGACGAGCGCTTTGCCGAACCCCGCGTCCAGCAGATGTTCCCAGGCTGGTGGCCGCCAGCGATTGCCTGACCCTACTGCTTGGGCCCGATTCCTCAACTGATGAAAAGGCGGCTTTGAGGCCCTGCGTTCGTTCTGGTCGAGCCTTTGCGGTAAGATCAGCGACCACACCGATCCGCAATCCGTTGTATTGGAGGGCGGTTGAGCGTGTCAGGTTCGCAGTGGCCTGGCCCGTGCGCTGTCTCGAAAGCCTGAGAATGGGTAGCCTGCACTCATCGCCCGCCTGCGCTGCAACACTGCTACAGGATTTATGTTTTGTCCGAACTTCCGAAAAACCCGCTCTTGCAGTACATGGACCGGCTGGCGCCCTCCAGTCAGCAGACCATGCGCTATATCCTCCAGGACGCTGCCGACCGGCTAGGGTTCGTGGACTGCAACCTGGTCGATGTGCCGTGGCACCAGCTTGAGCCTGGCCATGTGATAGGGCTGGTCGCCGCGCTTCGCAGTGATGGTTTTGCGCCCAACAGCTCGTCACTGTATGTCAATGCCATTCGCGGCGTCATGAACGAGGCCTGGCGACAGGGCCTGATCGACCACGAGCACCTGCTGCGCATGCGCGAAGTCAAACCTGCCACTGGCTCGCGACTACCGCCTGGTCGCAACCTGCGGCGCAGCCTGATTCGTGAACTGATGGATGTGTGCGCCGCTGACCCGCGCCCGCAGGGGGTTCGTGACGCCGCCATCATTGCCTTGTTGTACGGCACTGGCATGCGCAAGTCGGAATCGGTGGACATCGATCTGAACCAGGTGGATTTCGAGGCCCGCAGTTTGCAGGTGGTGGGCAAGGGCAATCACCAGCTGATCAAGTACGCCCCGCCCTGGGCCTTCGAGAAACTGCAGGCCTGGCTTGACCTGCGGCGCGCTGACTTGCCTGCCGGCGCCGAGGACGATCCGTTTCTGTTCAACCGTATCCGGCGGGGCAACCACATCACCCGGGCCCGGATCACCAAGCATGCGATCTACTACATTGCCCGCCAACGCGGCACGCAGGTAGGCGTGAAGATCATGCCGCACGATTTTCGTCGGGCCTTCATCACGCGGGTCATCGAAGAGCACGACCTGTCCATCGCTCAGAAGCTGGCGCACCACGCCAACATCCAGACCACTGCCATCTATGACCGGCGCGATGACAATGAACGTCGGCGTGCTGTGGACCGCTTCGACTACTGAACACGCCCATCCTTTGTCCTGAGGATGGCAGACCCTACGCCCATGGCCACGAGCACCTCAATAGCGCTCGTGGTTGCCCCTGCCTAGTGCACGCGATATCGGGCTGCCCGATGCGGGCGCAGCTGTCTGATATCAGCGTCTGTGACTGATCCACTGAATTGGCCCATTCCCTGCTAAGTCCACTTCGAGAATATTGATCGAGTGGTCAGGCAGGGGCGGGCAGCCGTTCCCGCCCAATGCCCTCCCAACGGCTACCAGGCCACGCATTACAAGGGCTGCAGGATGATGCTCGCAGAGCCGCTGAATACATTGGATGACCCGAGCGGGTGGAGCGCTCATCTGCAATTGCGTTTCGTCCTACGTGAGGGTGTGACCCGCCTTGGTGCGCGCCGGCATTTCGGACCTCTTTTGGTGCAACGGCCATTCTATCCAGAAGGTGCGCCATGCCATGTCTATGTCCTGCATCCGCCAGGCGGCATCGTTGCCGGTGACCGGTTGGAGTTGGACATCAGCCTGGAACCCGGTAGCCACGCACTGCTCACCATGCCGGGGGCGAGCAAGTTCTACCGCAGCGTGGGGCCGACGGCGCGCCTGACCCAGCGCTTTCGCCTAGCAGCGGACAGCACACTGGAGTGGCTGCCGCAGGACAGCATTTTTTTCAATGGTGCCAAGGCAACGCTCGAGAGCCGCTTCACCCTCGAAGCAGGTGCTCGACTGCTGGCCTGGGAAACCCTGTGCCTGGGCAGGCCGGTCATGCAGGAGCGCTTCGAGCAAGGCGCGCTCGACAGCCTGCTGAACATTGAGCAGGCAGACGAAATCGGCTTGCACGAACGCTTGCGGGTGCGCGGTGGACGCCTGGAGAAGCTCGGCGGTCATCCGTTGCTGTCAACCTTCTGCGCTGCGCCCGCCAATCAAGACACCCTCGAGGCCGTACGCCCGCAACTGGATGGGCTAGGTATCCCGGCAGGCGCGACGTTGCTCGGCTCGCTGCTGGTGATTCGCCTGCTCGATCACGATAACCAACGCCTGCAACACACCCTGCAACGCCTGTGGCAAGTGCTGCGTCCGGCCGTCCTGGGGCTGTCCGCCTGCCCGCCACGCATCTGGGCCACCTGAAGAGAGTACCGATGGAGCTGACCCCTAGAGAGAAAGACAAACTGCTGCTGTTCACCGCCGCATTGCTGGCCGAACGGCGCCTGGCCCGTGGCCTGAAGCTCAATTACCCGGAGGCGGTGGCGCTGATCAGCGCGGCGGTGCTCGAAGGAGCACGCGACGGGCGAACGGTCGCCGAGCTGATGAGCCTCGGCCGTGAGGTGCTGACCCGCGAGCAGGTCATGCCCGGCATCGCCGAGATGCTGCACGACGTGCAGGTAGAAGCAACGTTTCCCGATGGCACCAAGCTTGTGACGGTGCATGACCCCATTGTCTGAAACCCCACCGGAGCCCCTGATGATTCCAGGTGAAATCCAGGTCGCCCTCGGCGACATCGAGCTCAACAGCGGCCGTGCCACCGTCAGCGTGAGCGTTGCCAACCACGGCGACCGCCCCGTGCAGGTCGGGTCGCATTACCATTTCTACGAGGTCAACGCGGCCCTGGTTTTCGAGCGTGGCCCTACCCGCGGGTTTCGCCTGGACATTCCGGCAGGTACCGCCGTGCGTTTCGAACCCGGCCAGGCTCGTACCGTGCAATTGGTCGCCTACGCCGGCAAGCGTGAGGTGTACGGGTTCCAGGGCAAGGTCATGGGGCCTCTGGAGCGTGAAGCATGAGCCGACTGTCTCGCCAGGCTTATGCCGACATGTTCGGGCCCACGGTGGGGGACCGGGTACGCCTGGCTGACACCGAGCTGTGGGTGGCCGTCGAAAAGGATTACACCCTGTACGGTGAAGAAGTGAAGTTCGGCGGCGGCAAGGTCATCCGCGACGGCATGGGCCAAGGGCAGATGCTGGCCGCCGAGGCCATGGATCTGGTCCTTACCAATGCGCTGATCATCGACCACTGGGGCATCGTCAAAGCTGACATTGGCATCAAGCAGGGCCGCATTGCAGGCATTGGCAAGGCCGGCAACCCTGACGTGCAGCCAGGCGTCACCTTGCCAATCGGCCCCGGCACCGAGGTGATTGCGGCCGAAGGCAAGATCGTCACCGCCGGCGGCATCGATTCGCACATCCATTTCATCTGCCCACAGCAGGTGGATGAAGCCTTGAACAGCGGCGTCACGACCTTCATTGGCGGCGGTACCGGACCTGCCACCGGCACCAATGCCACCACCTGCACACCAGGCCCCTGGTACCTGGCGCGTATGCTCCAGGCAGCTGACAGCCTGCCCATCAACATCGGGTTGCTGGGCAAAGGCAATGCTTCGCGGCCAGAGGCGCTGCGCGAGCAGATCGCCGCCGGGGCTGTGGGGCTCAAGCTGCACGAGGATTGGGGGTCGACCCCCGCGGCCATCGACTGTTGCCTGGGGGTGGCCGAGGAGATGGACATCCAAGTGGCTATCCATACCGACACCCTCAACGAGTCCGGCTGCATCGAAGACACCCTGGCCGCCATTGGCGAGCGCACCATCCACACCTTTCATACCGAAGGGGCTGGCGGGGGGCATGCGCCCGACATCATCCGGGCAGCGGGGCAGCCCAATGTACTGCCGTCCTCGACCAACCCGACCTTGCCCTACACGGTCAATACCGTGGATGAGCACCTGGACATGCTGATGGTCTGCCACCACTTGGACCCGAGCATTGCAGAAGACGTCGCCTTCGCCGAGTCGCGTATCCGGCGCGAGACCATTGCGGCCGAGGATATCCTGCATGACATGGGCGCCTTCGCCATGACGTCTTCCGATTCCCAGGCCATGGGCCGGGTCGGGGAAGTCGTGCTACGCACCTGGCAGGTGGCGCACCAGATGAAAAAGCGTCGCGGACCCCTGGCGCCTGATACGGCCTACAGCGATAACTTCCGGGTCAAGCGCTATATCGCCAAGTACACCCTCAACCCTGCAGTCACCCACGGGATCGCCCATGAGGTCGGCTCGGTCGAGGCGGGCAAACTGGCAGACCTGGTGTTGTGGTCACCGGCGTTTTTCGCGGTCAAGCCCGCGTTGGTGATCAAGGGCGGCATGATCGTCACTGCGCCCATGGGCGACGTCAACGGCTCGATTCCAACGCCGCAACCGGTGCACTACCGGCCGATGTTCGGCGCCCTGGGCGCGGCCCGCCATGCCACACGCATGACCTTCCTGCCACAGGCCGCAATGGACGACGGCCTGCACCAGGCATTGAACCTGCGCAGCCTGATCGGGGTGGCCCACGGCTGCCGACGGGTGCGCAAGGCCGACATGATCCACAACACCCTGCAACCGGTGATCGAAGTCGACGCCCAGACCTATCAGGTCAGGGCCGACGGTGAACTGCTGGTATGCGAACCGGCCACCGAGCTGCCGCTGGCGCAGCGCTATTTCCTGTTCTGAAGGAGTTCCGATGCTAGTCCTTACCCGTCGTATCACCGACCCCGGTACTCATGCCCAAACCGGCACTGTCACCCTGGATGTGGACAGCCGCATCAAAAGCCGTTTGCGGGTAACCCTGGACGATGGCCGCGAAGCGGGCTTGATGCTGGAACGGGGTCACCTGCTGCGCGGCGGAGAACTGCTGGCAGATGCCACCGGTAGCCAGTTGATCCGAGTACAAGCCGCGCCCGAAGCAGTCTCGACCGTGCGCTGTGCGGACCCGCACCTGCTTGCACGCGCCGCCTATCACCTGGGGAATCGACACGTACCCCTGCAAATCGAGCCTGGCCTGCTGCGCTTTCAGCATGACCATGTGCTCGATGACATGCTGCGTGGCCTGGGCCTGACAGTGGAAGCCGAACAGGCGCCTTTCGAACCGGAGGCCGGCGCCTACCAGAGTGCGCCACATGCCCATGGCCATGGGCATCCCTTCGTGCGCCTGCCTGCTCATTCCTGACCCTGTTGGAGCTACCTATGAAAAAGATGTTCGCGTTGTTGCTGCTGATGCTGGCATTGCCGGCTTTCGCCCACCCGGGCCACGATACCCACCCGCTACAGGACGGGCTGTTGCACCCACTGACCGGGCTGGATCACCTGTTGATGCTGCTGGGTACAGGCGTGTTAGCGGCGCTCACCGGCCGCACGTTGCTGCTCCCCCTGGCCACATTGGCGGCGATGTTCGCCGGGGCTGTAGGGGGGCACGTGTTCGGCAATGTGCTGGGCATGGAAACCCTGATTGCTGGCTCGCTGGTGGTGGCTGGTGCAGCAATGCTGCTGCCAGCAAGGCAACTGCTGCTGGCCCTGGCCATGCCGGTGTTCGCGCTGTTCCATGGCTGGGCGCATGGGGTGGAGGCGACGCCTAGCGCGTTCTGGCAGTTCAGCGCAGGTTTCGTTGCAGTGAGCGGCCTGTTACTGGCCTGTGGCTACGCCGCAGGCCTGCTGCTGCGTCGTCATGCGCGGCTGCAGAAAGCGTTCGGCGGTGGGCTGTTGGCCGGTGCAGCCCTGGTGCTGGCCGGTTGATGAGCACCGATCTGGCGTTGCTGCGATTGTTGCAGCTGGCAAGCCCCGGCTTGCCAGTCGGGGGCTTCACTTACTCGCAAGGCCTGGAATGGGCAGTTGAAGCAGGGTGGGTCAAGGACACGGCTGGCTTTGCAGCCTGGCAACGCGAACAGGTCCAGGACACCCTCGCGTGCCTGGACTGGCCCGTGCTTGTCCGCCTATACGACGCCTGCCTGGCCAGCGATGCCCAGGCTTACGCCCGCTGGTGCCGGTTCTTGCTGGCCAATCGCGAAACCGCAGAGCTGCGCCTGGAAGAGGGACAGCGCGGGGCCGCGCTGGCGCGCCTGCTCGACGGTTGGCAACTGGCACAGGTCCCGGCCTGGCGTGACAGCCTAGGGCTCACCCAGCTCGGTGCCATGGCCTGGCTGGCTGTGCATTGGGCGATTCCCTTGCGCCAACTGGCCATGGGCTACGGCTTCGCCTGGCTCGAAGGGGCGGTGATGGCCGGCGTCAAGCTGGTGCCGTTCGGCCAACAGGCTGCCCAGACCCTGCTGCATGCGCTCAGCAACGACCTGCCCGACGCATTCGATCATGCACTGACCCTTGGCGACGACCAGCTTGGCGGCGGCTTGCCGCTGCTGGCCATCGCATCGTCGCGTCACGAAACCCAATACACCCGTTTGTTCCGCTCTTGAGGACTGCCTGAATGCAAAGCTATCAACAACCCCTGCGTGTCGGTGTGGGTGGCCCTGTGGGCTCCGGCAAGACCGCATTGCTCGAGGCGCTGTGCAAGGCCATGCGCGATCATTACCAGATCGCGGTGGTGACCAACGACATCTATACCAAGGAAGACCAGCGTATTCTGACCGAAGCCGGCGCACTTGAGCCTGAGCGCATCGTGGGCGTGGAAACCGGCGGCTGCCCGCACACGGCCATTCGTGAAGATGCGTCGATGAACCTCGCAGCCGTCGAGGAGCTGGCGCGCAAGTTTGGCAACCTTGAAGTCATCTTTGTCGAAAGTGGCGGCGATAACCTGAGCGCCACGTTCAGCCCCGAGCTCGCGGACCTGACCATCTACGTGATCGACGTCGCCGAAGGGGAGAAGATTCCGCGCAAGGGCGGACCCGGCATCACCAAGTCGGACTTCCTGGTCATCAACAAGACCGACCTGGCACCGTACGTTGGGGCTTCACTCGAAGTAATGGAGCGTGACACCCAACGGATGCGGCCCGAGCGGCCCTGGACGTTCAGCAACCTGAAAAAAGGGGAGGGGTTGCAGGCGGTGATCGACTTCATCATCGAGCGAGGCATGCTGGGCGTGCGGACCTGACTCCGCTTGATGTGCAACCCCCAGCCTGGGCCGTACGCCAGGCTGGGTAGACAAGACCAGGCAGCGCATCAGCCTGAGTGCGCAACGTGCTCCGGCGTCAGTTCATCCTGAAAATCCGCCTCGCCAGGCAATGCGGTGATGACGCTGAAGTCACTCACCTCGACCTGCCCACCCCCATAACCCAGAAGGTGGAACGAGAAGGCCTTGCGTTCCACTGGGTTGTCGAACCCGAACTCCATCTCCAACGGTTCGTCGGCGGTGACCCTGACTTCCTCCGGCAAGCCTAGCGGCACATCCTGCTCCAGTTGTTTGGCCTTGAGCTGGATGTAAGCGGCGTGCCGGGCGTCCAGCGCACGCACCTTGACCCTGACACGCGTGCGCGAGCCTTCGGGCATCTCCAGGTACTGCGCGCCGATCAGGTTATCGGCCCAGTCGTCATGGATGCGCTTGCTGAGCTGGATGGGTGAGGGCCCGCCAAATTGATAGCGCAGATTGAGGGGGCTTTGCATCAGCGATTGGTCCAGTACGCCGGCCAATGCACCTATTTGCTGCCCCAGCGCATTGTCGCCCTGGTCCAGGTAGCGGGCCCGATCGGCAATGAACCCTTCACTGGCGTAACGGCGACAGCGCTGCTGGAAATCGCACTCGGTAAACACGCCCTTGCCGTCGTGGTAGCGGAGCATGCCATTGGTGAACGAGATCATTTCGCGGCCGGTGTCGTAGTCTCGATACATCGACCGCCCGCCAAGGGCCAGCGGGATGGGCAGCGCGAAATAGTCGAGCAGCGAAGTGGCCAGGTCGACGTGACCGTAGGTACCGCCCTTGAGGTGAGGCAACTGGGCCTGATCGGGTGCGAGGGTCAGGTTGAAGCCCCAGGAAGAAGCCAAGCGCACCCCATCGATGCCGTGGGATTCATCCGAGGTGACCACCACCAAGGTATCCTTGAGCACGCCCTGGCGCTCCAGGTTGTCCAAGAAAGCGCCCAAGGCGTCGTCCAGATAGGCCACGGCGGCCTGCTTGGGGGTGTCGAAGCGCGCCAGGTAATCGGCAGGGGCGGAGTAGGGCTGATGGGTGCCGACGGTGAGCAGGGTGAGCATCCATGGTTGGTCTTGCTTGCGCAGTTGCCCGACGTAATCCAGCGCGCCTTCGAAAAAGGCTCGGTCATCCTTGCCCCATGGGAAGTCCAGGTAATTGCGGTTGCCGAACCACTCCACGCCATGTACCGAATCAAAACCTACGTGGGGCATGATGCGGTCCTTGGCCATGAAACGCAGCCCAGCGCCTTGCAGGTAATGGGTGGTAAAACCAGCCTGGCGCAACTGCGCCGGCAGGCAGGCCTGGTTGCGCTCGGCCTGGGTCAACAACTCCACGCCTTTGGGCGTGCCGTTGGCCAGTTTGTCGTAGTCGCCGCAGAGCATTGCATACAGCCCGCGTATGGTCTGGTGGCTGTGTAGGACATAGTCCGGGGTATTCATGCCCCGCGTAGCCCACTGGCTCAAGCGCGGCATCAAGTCTTCGTCGAAGCGGCTGTGCAGCGCCTCGCGATTGGAACGCAGGTAGGCACCGGGGATGCCCTCAACCGTGATGACCAGCAGGTTGCGCGCACTGCCTGGGCCATCGAGCAAGCGTTGGCCGTTGAGGTCCGATTGGGTAAGGCCGGCGCTGGGCAGGGGGGTGAACGGCGTCACCTGGCCGCTCCAGCGTTGCACTTGGCGCTGCACATCGCCCACCGCCGCAGAGGCGAGCTGATGGCCCAGGTTGTATTGGCGCCATTGCTCGGCATCGGAGGGTGCCAGGTGTTGACTGGCCCAATGCACGCCGAACAAGGCCAGTACCGCTACCCACGCCTTGCGTGGTAACGGCCGGCCAGGCTGGCGACGGGTCTTCCATGCCCAGGCCAACCAGGCCAGCAGCCCGGCACCCATGGACCAAGCCAGCCAGGCGTGGGCCAGGCCGCCCCCGGTGGAGTTTTCCATGAACTGCGGGTCGACCAGGTAGGCGAGGTCTGCGCTGGTGGGCAACCGTCCCACCGCGCTCACCAGTTCGGCCGAGGCGACCCAAAGCAGGGCCCACGCCAGCAGCACCGGCAGCGCCAGCCACCAGGGCCGACGATGCAAAAGCAGTAACAGCGCGCCGCCCAGGGCCAGGTCGGAGAGATAGCCAAGCGGGTTGGACCAGCCCAACGCGGCACGTGCGCCCAAGGGTAGCACCAGCACCAACACGGCCAAGGCGGCGAGCCGCTTGTGTGAGGGGTCTGAGAGGCTTTTCACAAAAACGTTCCTTTGCCATTAAATCGTCATCAATCTGTGGCTGATGATAACAGGCCAAGGGCGGGCAAAGCGGGCGTGCAAAGCGCTGGCACACAAAAGCCAGGCCCGCGTAAGCGGGCCCGGTGCGTCGATCATCAGAAGTAGTAGGGGAATTTCAGACTGAACGAGAAGTCGGGCGCATCATCGGTCAGCCCGATGGACAGATTGGGCACGATCGTAAGGTTGTTGGTCGCCGCAAACGTCATGCCGACGTTGAAGTTGGCCGCGTTGTAGTCGCTGTTGGAGACCGATTGCCAGTCACCACCGTCGGGCTTGATCTTGCTCTTGCGTCCGAACTGGTCGGAGACCGAGAACGACATGCTCATCTTCTCGTTCAGCGCGAAGGCAATGCCCGCACCGATTTGCCACGAGTCGCCCAGCTTCACGTCACCGGGTACCTTGCTGTTGACCTGCGGGCTGATGTCGCTGAAGGAGTCTTCCAGGTTGTACGTGTAGGACAAGCTGCCGAACAGCACGGCCGGGTCGAACGTCTTGACCAGGGAGATACCCGGCGTGATGGACCAGACCCCGTTGCCGGTCGGCAGGCTCTCAGGCACCGAAAGGTTGTCGTTGCCCGCCACTTCGCGCAGCTTGATCCCGTAGGGGTCCTTGCCGGTCGGCGCCTTGACCCGCAAGGTGGCTACGGCATCTGGCCAGGTCTCGGATTCGTCCAGGAACTTGTAGGCGACACCTACGTTGATATCGCCGATTTCCGGGTCGCGCGTGACCGTGGCGTCCGAGGTGCTCGGCCCGGCCCCTCCAGCGCCGCCAGACGAATAGGTGGACTCGCGGTAGATGACCGGGACGTTGATGTCAAACTGCCAACGCTGGTCCAGGTTGTAGCGTGCCGTCAGGTCCAGGGTCCAGTTGTCGGCCTTGATACGGTCCAGGTTGATATTGCCCAGGAAGATCGAATCCAGCGCCAGGAAGCCGTTGAGGGTCAGGGCGCGGGTGTCGTAGTGGGTATAGGTCAAGCCGGTTTCGAGGCTGAACTTGCCACCCCCGAAGAACCCGCTGGCCTCGTCGTACAAGTTGGAGACGCTCTGCGCAGGCTCGGAGTCCGCGGCCAGCGCCTGCCCATACGAGGCGCCGGTGGTCCCAGGCGACCCGGCAGCGACGGTCTGGCCCCCCTTGACCCGTTCGCTGGGCGATCGCACCAGGCGTTTGGGCGGGGGGGCTGCCGGGGTTTCTTCGACCTGGCGAACCCGCTGCTCCAGCACCATCAGCGCCTGCTGCTGGGCTTCGTAGCGGCGCTTGAGTTCGGTCAGTTCCTGTTTGAGTGCTTCGACTTGCGGATCTACAGCGGCGTATAGCGATGTGGCGGGTGCCAAGGTTGTCAAACACACAACCGCTTTGAGTGCTAACGATCGTTGCATGAAGATGCCGTCCCTTCCGACTGCTGTGATGAGACTGAGCGTAGATCAGTATCCGACAGAGCGAAGCCCTTTGAGCTGGTCCAGGCTGCCATTTAGCGAAGCGGCGGTTGGCAGGTTCTGGCGCATGACCACGTTCAGAGAGGTGACGTTGTTCACCAGGTTGCCATTGCCGAGCACGGTGGTGTTCTGCATCAACCCGCCTTGGGCCAGACGCTGCACGCTGTTGCCCTGATTGCCGTGGGCATCTATGTTCATTTGCACGCCTACGCCTGTGGACGACACGCTCAGCGCGCCGGCGCCGTTCTCGGCCATCAGCGTCTGTCCGGCGGCCAATACCTGCCCATGGGGCTGCACCGTGGGAGCCTGGTCGGCTTTGGTCACATTGACGTTCACATTGTTGTAGGCACTGTTGTCGTCGCCGGCCGCGCGGACCACTTGGGTCACCCCCTGCGTAGTACCAAGCCCGGCACCGCCGCTCACCGTACCGCTGCCCTGGGCAACCGGCTGGGCACTTCCCTGGGCCGTCGGCGCGCCGCGCTCATCGATCAACGAGACGTAGAATTGCGGCTTGATCGTGGCCTGCTGCACCTGCAAGGTGCTGCTGGCGCCTATCACTTCACCGCGCGCGTTCTGCCAGGTGCTGCTCATGACGATGCCGAAACTCACGATTCGACCCGGCATCACGTAGCGTCCGCGCAAGCTCGCCAGTTCCTGGTCCTTGAGCTCGATAGGGTGCAGCACTTCGGCGTGGATAGGCAGGCTGGCCGTCATGCAGGCCAGAACCAACCAGATAGGGGTCTTCATGCAATGCTCCCCGGCGCATCGTGCACCTTGTTCTTGGAAGAGGCGTTAGAAGAAATCGCTTCGAATGAAGCCGTAGTCCAGCAGATCGGCATCCTTGACCGGCGTGAAGCCGTCCAGGCGGCCTTTGGCCGTCAGCGGCAGCGGAGGGTCGAGCAGGGCGTTTTGCTTGTCGTAGCCCTGGCCGATCACCGCGAAGATGATGCCGTTCCAGCCCTTTAGGAAGTCCTCGGTTCTGTAACGCTTGTGCCCCAGCACCGGATCGCCGATGTAGACCCAGCCTCGGTCGACCTTCTGCATGACCACAAAGTGCTTGTAGCCGCGGATGTCCATCAGCACCACCACTGGGATTCGAACGCTGTTCAGTGTCTCGGGCGCCACTCGGTAACCTCGGGCGCGCATGCCCAGGCTTTCCACATAGCGCTTCATGTCGAGCATCGAAAACCCCTGGGTGCGGACCAGGTTCTGGTCGGCATGGGTGAGCATGCCCTCGATGATCTGGTGTTCGTCCACGTCCAGCCAGTAGGCCTGACGCAGGATGGTTGCCAGCGCGGCGGCGCCGCAGCTGAAATCGGTCTTCTGTTGCACCAAGTCGGCGAACTTGCGTTCGCGCATGCTCTGGATGGGCTTGAACACCACCGCGCCGCCAGGCAGGACGGACAGCGGCATCTGGGCTGCTTGACCCATGCTGGCCAGGCACAGCAGGAACGCCAGGGCGAATACGCGCATGATCGACGCCTTTGGGTGCGTTGGAGATAGGCCCCCAAAAAGGGGGCCTTGGGGTCTGGCATCAGAACGAGGTGTTGGAGATGGCCAGCGAGTTGCTCTGCTGGTTGCCCACACCGGCCGCCACGTTCACGCCCAGGTTGCCGCTGCCGCCATTGACCGAACCGCTAAGGGTTGCAGTGTTGGTCACAGGGTTGGCCCAGCCGGTCGGGGTCAGCACTTGGAAGGACACGGTATTGCTCAAGTCGTAAGCGCTGCTTTCGCTGTAGCTCTTGGCGACGTCGTTGGAGGACTGACTGGAGGTTTCGCCAGACTTTTCATACGCCGAAGCCGAAGCGTTCTCGTAGGAAGAGTCATGCGACTTGGTGTACGACGAGTCCCGCGAATGGTTATAGGACGACTCGCGCGACTTGTCGTAGTTGGAGTCGAAGGCTTTTTCGAACGAAGAGTCGTATGCACTTTGCTGCGAGGTGTTCACCGAAGCATCCAGGGATGCATTGAGCGAACCGTCTACGCTGCTGGTGCGGGTGCGCTCGCGATCGCCGTTGGTCAGGGTCAGGGTACGCGTGGCATCGGCAGCCGCTGCCAGGCTGGCACTCAGGCTGGCGCTGCTCGAGGCGCTGGCGCTGCCGCTTGCCGAACCGTTCATGCCCCAGCTGTTGGAACCACTGGCACTGGCACTGTTGGAGCCGCTGGCGTTATTGGCACTCGAACCACTTGAATTCCAACCGCTGGAGCCGCTGGAGCTGGCACTTTGCGAACCCGCCAGGTTGAAGCTGGACGAGGCACTGCGGTCATCGGTGGAGTTCAGCGTACCTTCACGCGAGCTGGAACCGGTGGCCGAGGTGGTGAAGGTCAGGGTATCGACGCGGTACGTGCGGTCGGCCCCGTTGTTGACCACAAGCCCTGGGCCGTTCTGATCGGCCTTGGCCGTAGCCGTGGCATTGCCGATACCGGCGTTGGTATTGGCGATGGCCATGCTGTTTTTCTGCTGGTTCAGGTCGCCGCCGGCAATGTTGATGCCCACGTTACCCGAGCTGCCTTCGCCAGAGCCGCTCATCACTGCCGAAGACTGGGTCGACCAGTTGTCGACACGATTGTTGTTGCTGTACTGGCTGACGTCAGCGTTGGCTTCGGCGGTGCCGAAGACGAAACTGTTGTCCAGGGTAGAGTCGGCAGCGGCATTGGCGATGGCCGACGCGTTGCCCTGCTGGTTGCCGTTACCAGACGCCACGTTGACACCCACGTTGCCACTGGCACCGGTTGCCGAGCTGCTCATTTCAGCTTCGTTGACGGTGCCCTGGTTGGTGATGGTGTTGCCGGTGCTACGCTGGGTGTCCAGCGCATCGGCCTTGGCCGAGATGGGCAGCCAGGTGGTGCTGTTGCCGTTGTAGCTGCGACGGTTCTGATCGGCTTGTACAGCAACGGCCATGACCGCAGCAATTGCGAAAACCAGAGGCTTGAGTGCCATCGAAGGTTTCATGGTGATTCTCCGTACTCTAAAGGTTAAGTGTCGTTCATGACTCAAACGGTCAGTCGGCGACCCGTATGCTCAAGGTGTTGGCCATGCGGTTTCCCACCCCGGCACTCTGATTCAGCTGAACCACGCCACGGCCACCGGTGAACGCTTGGTCACTGGTGGTGACCTGGCGATGACCCGTCGAGGTAGTAGCTGAGTCAAAGGTGTTGAGCAGCGTCACGTTCTGTTGCAGGAGGACGCTGTCGTCGATGCTTTGCGGTTGTATACCCACGCTGATGCGCAGGGCGTTGGCCTGCTGGGTGCCTGCACCGGCGCTCTGGTTGACACCAAGCGCGCCATTGCCGTGGCTGAACGAGGCGCCGCCAATATTGGCCTGGGTATCCATGGCAGCGTCCGGAGGTGTATTGAGCCGCTGCCGGATCTGTGTCGTGGCACTGGCGCCGTGGCCCAGGGCGAACGCCCGGGCGTTGGCCTGCTGCTGCAGGTCTCCGGCAGCCTGGTTGACCGTCATGTTGCCCTGATAGGCACGGCCGGCGTCGTCGATGGTGGCGTTGTTGCTGACGGCAGCCGGTGGCTGGGCGATGGCGGACGCGCTGCACAGCAGGGTGATTACGAGCAGGGCAGGCTTCATGTCATTTGCCCCCCGTCAGGATCTGCAGGGGCGCTAGGCCTTTCTGCACGCTCGAATTGACCATGTTGGAGATCCCGTTGCCCGAGCCTGATCCACGTCCGCCTGCCAGGTTGGGCAATTGGGTCTGGTGGCCGAGGTTGCCGCCCAGGTGGTCGGTCTGCTGGGTGATCATGGCGTTGATGCCTGAGCCGCTGCTGATGCTGGCGAAGTCGCCGTCACTCAACTCGTTGGTCTGGCGCAGCACATGATTGACCGGGTTGGCATTGACGGTGGTAGGTGTGGGGTCCGGGCGCAGTGGGGGAATCACGGCATTGCGTGTCTGCACGTCGCGGGTAATGACGATGGTGCCATTGTCGGCTTGGGTGGTTGCGCTGAGCGAGCTGACCACGCACCCCAGCAGCAACAGGTAACCCAGGCGTTTGTCGATGTTCCTCACGACGGCGGTTCCTTCTTCAGCCGCTGGCCTTGTTCAGCGTTGCGCTAGCAAGAGCAGGAGCCGTGCCGCTTTTGAGAAGTCGCGGTATTTCAGGGGGTTAGCGTAATAAAGGCCGTCGTGCAGGCCTGCGTTGTGTCAGGGCTGATACAACGAGCAGATACCAGTGACCGAGCGGTCACCTCTGGGAGAGGGTTTGATCACAGTGGCAGGCAGTGTTTCGGTGGCGTGACACTTACCGCACTTCACGGCGTAAGCCGCATGCTTGCAGGGTTGGCTGCGGCGGGGGTGTGTCAGGGGCTTTACACCCGGGCCGAGCGACGCAGCATTGAAGCGACCAGCTCCAGCGCCAGGGCCTGCCGTGTTGCCCAGTCGCCTTCGATGATGCGGTAAGGCTGATCGTGGTCTTGTAACCAGTGCAGGCTCGCCTCGAAAAACTGCTGGCGCTCTCGCACATCCGGCTGGGTGCGCTGACCATCGGCAACCCAGGGCACGCCCTCAGGGCTAAGCAGCAAGTGCAGGTCGTAGTGACGATCGAGAAGAGTCTGCTCCAGCCAAGGTGGGCAATCGCCGAACAAGGTCTGGCTCCAGAGCATGTTGCTGAGCAGATGAGTGTCCAGAATCAGCAGCGACGGCGAGCTTGCGCGTGCAGCGTCTTCCCAGGCCAATTGCCCACGGGCGATGCTGGGGATGTCGGCGTAGCACGTGTCGCGGCAGTGCTGGTCGATGAAGTGACGCACGTACTCACCCACTACCAGCCCACCGAAACGCGCCTGGATCTGGCCGCTCAACCAGCTCTTGCCGCTGGATTCGGGGCCGCACAGCACCACCACCTGAGTGCTCGTCACAGCGCTCATGCCTTCACCAACGCTGGGTCCCGGTACCACTCCAGCCATCCGCGCAGGGCGATGAGGGTAAGCACCGCAAACAGCGCTGCGGTGAAGTACAAGTGCTGGTGCAGGTACTGCCCGACATAGATGATGTCCACCACGGCCCACAGGGGCCAGCATTGCAAGCGCTTTTGCGCCATCCACCACTGCGCCACCAGGCTGAAGCCGGTCAGGCTGGCGTCCAGCCAGGGCAGGGCGGCATCGGTCCAGGTGGCCATGGCAGCACCTAATGCTGCGCTGAGCAGCACGCCCAGGCACAGGTGGGTGAGCAGCGCGCCGGGTCGCAAGCTCGATACCTGGCGTGCCGCATCTTGGCGTTCAGGGCGCTTCCACTGCCACCAGCCATACACTTGCAACAGCGCATAGGCAACTTGAAGCAGCATGCCCGAATAGAGCTTGACCTCGTAAAAGAGCCAGGCATAGATCAGCACCATGATCAGGCCAATGGGCCAGCACCAGGCGTTCTGCTTGACCGTGAGCCACACAGCGATGACGCCGAGGACGGCGGCGATGAGTTCAAGGCCGGACATCGGCGATCCTTGGAGAATTGAGCGGGGGGCGCGATTGTAGCGGTTAGCTCAAGGAAGGTGTAGGGCGTTGCCGGCATCAGGGCCGTCTTGCAGCCCTGAGCCGGTGTCGGCTTCAGACCTTGAACTGGCGCAGCAGTTGTTCCAGGTCCTGGCTGAGCCGGCCCAGCGCCACGCCGGCTTCACTGGACTGACGCGCCGCATCGGCCGCCTGCTGGGAAAGGCCTGCCGTGTCCAGCACGTTGCGGTTGATGTCTTCCACTACGTGGGATTGCTGCAGGGTGGCGCTGGCAATGGAAGCATTCAACGCTGTCAGGGTGTGCAGGGCCTGGTTGATCGCATCGAGGCTGGCGCCTGCTTCACGGGCTTGCGTGACAGTTTGCCGTGAGGCCTCGCTGCTGGTGTCGATCGCCTTGACGGCGGCATCGGACTGGCTCTGCAAGTGTTCGATCATGGTGTGGATCTCGGCGGTGGACTGGGCCGTGCGCTGCGCCAGCAGGCGCACTTCATCGGCTACCACGGCAAAACCCCGGCCTTGCTCGCCTGCGCGAGCCGCTTCGATCGCCGCATTGAGGGCCAGCAGGTTGGTCTGTTCTGCAATCGAGCGGATCACGTCCAGTACGCCGCCAATGCGGGTACTGTGCCCGGCCAGATCGCGGATCACCTGCACTGCCTGTTCGATGGTCATGGACAACCGGTCGATCTGAGCCAGGCTGCCATGGATCGCCTGCTGCCCCTGCGCGACCTGTTGCTGAGCGGTGTGCATCTCCCCGGCGGCCTGCTCGGCGGTCTTGGCAACATCCTGCACGGCGTAGGTCACCTCGTTCACGGCCGTTGCCACCTGGTCCATCTGCAGTGATTGCTGCGCGCTTTGCTGTTGCGCCGCACCGGCGTTGTCGCCTACATGGTCGGCCGATCTGGCCAGCGCATGCGCCGCCCCTTGCAGTTGTCCGATCACCCCTTGCAGCTTGCCGTTGAAGCGGTTGAAGTGCTCGCCCAGCTGGCTGAGTTCATCACGCCCGTGGGTATCCAGCCGCCGGGTCAGGTCGCTTTCGCCGCTGGCGATATTGCCCATGGCCTGCACGGCTTCCTGCAGCGGGCGGGCAATGCTGCGTGCGATGACCCAGACCATCAGGCCCATCAGCAGCGCGATCACCACGCCCAGCAGCGAAGCGTCACGCAGCTGTCGAGCGAACTCGGCCTGTACGTCGTCCACGTAGACGCCAGAGCCGATGATCCAGCCCCAGGGCTTGAACAGCTGGATGAAGGACGTCTTGGCAACAGGTTCGCTAGCCCCGGGCTTGGGCCAGCGGTAATTCACAGGCCCTGCCCCCTGCTGGCGCGCCAGCGCAGCCATTTCGTTGAATACCGCAAAACCATCCGGATCGCGGATGCCCGACAGGTCCTGGCCATCGAGCTTGGGATTGGCCGGATGCATGATCATGCGCGGGGTCAGGTCGTTGATCCAGAAGTAGTCGTCATGGTCATAGCGCAGCGCCCTCACCACCTGCAGGGCTTGTTGCTGGGCCGCGTCGCGGCTCAACGTGCCGGCGGCCTCCAGCTGTTGGAAATGCACCAATACACCTGTGGTCGTTTCCACCACATGCCGGGTTTTCTCAGCCTTGGCCTGGTACAAGTCGCCGTGGATCTGGCGCAGCATCAGCAGACCAAGCGCCAACAGCATGGCTATCGCCACTACCAGGATCAGCCACAAGCGGCTGCTGATCGACATCGATCTAAGCGTCTTCATTGCGCATGCTCCATTTGTTCTTGTTTTCACCTGCATCCAAGCACGCCTGTGGCCATGGACCCACTCGACCAATGGCTAAGTGCCATGTGTCGTGGAGTCTGTTGCCTGCAACGTCATGACAGTGCAAAGGGGTTCTGCCAGCATTTCGGCGGCGCAACATGAAACCTTTAGTAACCGTGAACTTTTCCACTGGCTTTGCGACCAACAGACGCTGTAAAACAGCCGGGCCGCGTGCGGCAATATTCAGGCAAATCAAGAACAAGGAGCTTGCCACGAGCAGGCTCCATCGGGGGGATGATGGATTTTTGGACGGCCTTTCAGGCAATCATACTGGGCGTGGTGGAAGGGCTGACGGAGTTCCTGCCGATTTCCAGTACCGGCCACCAGATCATCGTCGCCGACCTCATCGGGTTCACAGGTGAGCGGGCGATGGCCTTCAACATCATCATTCAGCTGGCCGCCATCCTAGCGGTGATGTGGGAGTTTCGCGGCAAGATAGTCGACGTGGTCCGCGGGTTGCCCAACCAGCCCAGGGCCCAGCGCTTCACCGGTAACCTGCTATTGGCCTTTCTGCCAGCGCTGGTATTGGGTGTATTGTTCGCCGACCTGATTCATGAGTACCTGTTCAACGCGGTCACCGTGGCGGCTGCGCTGGTGCTGGGTGGGGTGGTCATGCTCTGGGCCGAGCGACGGCAACATACGGTTGAGGTGACGCATGTCGATGAGATGCGCTGGAGCCATGCGCTGAAAATCGGTTTTGTGCAGTGCCTGGCCATGATTCCTGGTACTTCGCGCTCCGGCTCGACCATCATCGGTGGCCTGCTGTTTGGCCTGTCGCGTACTGCTGCGACGGAGTTTTCCTTCTTTCTGGCGATGCCGACGATGGTGGGGGCTGCCGTGTACTCGGGCTACAAGTACCGTCATCTGTTCCAGCCCGATGATCTACCGATCTTTGCGCTGGGCTTCGTGACCTCGTTCATCTTCGCGATGATCGCCGTACGCGGCCTGTTGAAGTTCATCGCCAACCACAGTTATGCAGCCTTTGCCTGGTATCGGATCGTCTTCGGCATGCTGATTCTGGCCAGCTGGCTGTTCGGCTGGGTCGACTGGACCGTTGCCCATGGTTGAGCAGCCAGATCGCCAGCGCCCCGCGCAGATACGCAACGCCCGGTTCAAGGGGGTGCTGCTGGGGCTGCTGTGTGTGCTGCCGGTGCTGGGTGTAGCGTGCCTGGCCTACGACGCGCAGGCGTGGTGGCCGCTGGTGGTGTACCCAGGGATGAGCCTGGTCAGCGTGTTGCTCTACTGGCACGACAAGGCCCAGGCCCGCACCCAGGCGCAGCGCATCCCGGAGAAGCTGTTGCACGGTACAGAACTGTTCGGTGGCTGGCCTGGCGCTCTGCTGGCGCAGCAGTTGTTCAGGCACAAGACACGCAAGGTGCCTTACCAGGTTACCTTCTGGGCAATCGTGGTCGTGCACCAGGCCGCCTGGGCGTATTGGCTGTTCTTCCAGGGGCGAGCTGCGGCATTGGCGTGAAACCGCTTTATCACACACGGGAGCGAGCGCGCTTAATACATTTCCCGGCCACTCCTCTATTTGCTCAGTGACCTGTCAGACATAGCGTTCCCCGCACGTTTCGAATGAGGCGGCCAAATGGTCGATCCATACGCGCACCGCAGGCGTGACACCGCGTCTGTGAGGGTATACCGCTTGCAGGTAGCCGCCTGGCAAGGACCAGTCCGGGAGCAGCCTGACAAGTTCTCCACGCTGCAGCTGCTCTTCACAAAACAGGCTGGGCAGGGCGGTGAAGCCCAGGCCCGCGCGTACAGCTGCATTACGTACCACGAAATCGTCCACTGACAGCCTGGGTTCGAGCGCCAAGGCGCGCAGCTGGCCCCCAGGCCCTTGCAGCCTCAGGTGTACCAGGCGGTCGGCTTCGGGTGCGCCGAGCACCGGCAGGTCGGCTAGCTGCTCAGGCTTGCGTACCTGTGGGGCAAAACCCGGCGCGGCAACCAGTTGCATCTGTGCCTGACAAAGTCGCCGGGTCACCAGCGTAGGGTCCTCATCGCCCAGGTCACGCACACGCAGCGCTACATCTATACCTTCGGAGATCAGGTCCACCCGACGGTTGAGCAAGACCAGGTCCAGTTGTACGAGCGGATATTGCCGCAAAAACTGGGTCACCACGTCCGGCAAGAACGCATGACCCAAGGCCACCGGGCAGGATACGCGTAGCCTGCCACGCGGTTCACTGCTCATGCTGGCTACCGCTTCCTCGGCAGCCTCGGCTTCGAGAAGCATGGCCTGGCAGTGATGCAGGTAGCGCTCGCCCACGGCGGTCAGTTTCACCTGGCGTGTAGTGCGCTGTAGCAGGCGCATCCCTAAGCGTTCTTCCAGTTCGGCTATTCGACGGGACAACCTTGATTTCGGAATGCCCAGTTGGCGTCCGGCGGCGGCGAAGCCGCCTGCTTCAACGACGCGGGCAAAGTAGAACAGATCGTTCAAATCCTGCATGGGCAATGCTCATTGTTCCAGGGATAGGACAAACTAACGCGATTGGGGGCACTTATCATCCATTACTCGCTTAGGTAATATCGTTCCCATCAAACATCTCCCGCTTCAACCCCTTTTCGCAGGAGCACCTCATGAAACTGCTGCACATCGATTCGAGCATCCTGGGTGACAACTCGGCCTCGCGCCAACTGAGCCGTGAGGTCGTAGCCGCTTGGCAGGCCGCTGAGCCAAACGTCGAAGTGGTCTATCGCGACCTGGCAGCCGATGCCATCGCTCATTTCTCGGCCGCTACCCTGATGGCTGCCGGCACGGGTGAAGAGCTGCGCGATGCAGCCCAGGCCTTCGAGGCCAAGCTCAGTGCCGAGACCCTCGAAGAGTTCCTGGCCGCCGATGCGGTGGTCATTGGCGCACCGATGTACAACTTCAGCGTGCCGACCCAACTCAAGGCGTGGATCGACCGCATCGCCGTCGCCGGCAAGACCTTCCGTTACACCGAAGCTGGCCCGGAAGGCTTGTGCGGTGACAAGAAAGTGGTGCTGGTTTCCACGGCAGGTGGTGTGCACGCCGATCAACCTACCGGGGTAGGCCATGAAGACTTCCTCAAGGTGTTCCTGGGCTTCATCGGCATTACCGACCTGCAGGTGGTTCGGGCTCACGGCCTGGCTTACGGTCCGGAGCAGCGTATCCAAGCGATTACCGCTGCACAGGCGCACATCGAGAACGATCTGTTCGCCGTTGCGTGACGGCGGGGGTTCGCCTTAGCGCAAGTTGAGGGTCGCCTAGGCGGCCCTTTTTCATGCGCGGCCACCGCATTCCGCTAACGGCGACACAGCCTACTGTTGCGCAACGCTAGGGCTCAACTGTAATGGTGGGTCATCGAGGAATAGCCTTATGCTGTAACGAAATATGTATAAGCGCTGAAGAAGGAAGCCGCAATGCCGCTCAAGGACCTGCTCATCGCTCTGGTGGTAATCATCGCCTGGGGCGTCAACTTCGTCGTGATCAAGGTCGGGCTCGATGGGTTGCCGCCCATGTTGCTGGGGGCGCTGCGTTTTCTCCTTGTGGCATTCCCCGCGGTGTTCTTCATCAAGCGGCCAAACCTGCCCTGGCGTTGGCTGATCGCGTACGGCGCGACCATCTCCCTGGGGCAGTTCGCATTTCTGTTCCAGGCCATGGCCAGCGGCATGCCACCGGGGCTGGCTTCATTGGTCCTGCAGTCCCAGGCCTTCTTCACCCTGGGCTTCGCCGCGCTGTTTCTGGGCGAGCGCTTGCGCGTGGCCAGTGTGCTCGGGCTGCTGGTGGCCGCTGGTGGACTGGCGCTGATCGGCAGTGAAGACGGCAGCCATGTTCCCACGCTCGCGCTGATATTGACCTTGTGTGGCGGGGCGATGTGGGGCTTGGGCAACATCATTACCCGCCGCTTCGGATCGATTGACCTGGTGGCATTGGTCATCTGGGGCGGCTTGATCCCTCCGCTGCCCTTTCTGCTGCTCTCTGGCTGGCTGGAGGGGCCTGAACGCATCAGCCAGGCGCTCACGCATATCGGCTGGCACTCGATTGCCGCGCTGGCATACCTGGCATTCGTCGCCACCATCCTGGGCTACAGCCTCTGGAGCACACTGTTGTCGCGCCATCCGGCTGGCAAGGTCGCGCCTTTTTCGCTATTGGTGCCTGTGATAGGCCTGAGTTCGTCGGCACTGCTGCTGGGTGAGCGCCTGACCGAAACCCAGGGTTGGGGTGCCTTGCTGGTCATGTGTGGTTTGCTGGTGAACGTGTTTGGTGCCCGACTCGGCCAGCGGCTCAGGGCCGCGAGGGCCTGAGTAACTGCGGGCGCTACCCGTTTTTTTCGAGTTTTGATTGACCAGGCTCATGTTGTTGGTCGGTTACAGTCGCCCAGCAGGCACGGATATGCTTCCCTGGCTACGTTTTGGTAGGGAGGACCGCAAACGATGCGAGTCAGGGACGAAATCTATTGGCAGTGGGCCGATGCACAACTGCACAGCCGCTGCCACGACGAGGCGCTCAGCGACGGCACGACCCTCGATGTGCAGGTGCGCCTGTCCAGGCAAGGCGCAACTCAACTGTTTATTGGCCTTTACGCTCGCGACGGGCAGGCTCTGGTGGAGGAGTATTATCCCGCCCGCTGCGGCGAAACCATGACCCGCGCGCTGGTGTGGGGTGTGGAGCGCGCTCGGGCATTGGCCACGGGCGCCACGCCGTTACCCCATAAGGCAAAAAGGCGCGCATGAAAAAGCCCGGCGCGGTGGCCGGGCTTGAGACCGCGTGAGGGTCAGTACTGCGCTTCGATCACCTTCACGGCATGTTGCGTACGCGCCTCTGGCCATTGCTGTTGCAGGGTTTGCAAGACACGGCCGACGAACTCGGTATCGGCAGCCGCCTTCTTGCCTACATAGCCCTGGCCTCGGCGGTAGGCCTTGAAGCGCGCACGCATGCTTGGCAGGTGCTCCTGGAATTCATCTTCGATCGTGTTGGGTGGCAAGCGGTCCAGGCGCACTTCGCCGCTTTGGCTCACCCACAGCAGATGGTCATCAAGGCTGTCCTTGCGTGTGGCGAACAGCTTGGCCAATTGATCGATGGTCGGATTGTCGTTCAAGTTCATCATAAAGCCCCCATTACCCAGTTTCAGGTGATTTTCACAGTTGGCGCTATCGCGATGTAGCGCGTTTCCAAGGCTGCTACTGCAGCTTTGCAACAGGGGCTTTCTCACGCTGCCTTTTGGACAGTTCCCTCTCCACGGGCCGCCTGCGTTACCGCGCAGGCGGCCTGGAACACCCTTGCCACGGCTCCCGATCAGGGAGACGGCCTCATCATGCACAAGCGCGATGAACGGCGTCAACCGCTTTGTAGTGATTTTTTTTGCTCACTACATTTTCGTAGAGTTGTCCGACAATCCTTGGTTTCAGAGCCCTGAAAGAATCTCGAATGCCGCGCGGACCCGGGCTTCGTTGGGGTAGTTGCGGTTGGCCAGAAGCACGATGGCCAACCCTTCTGATGGGACGAACGCTGCGTATGAACCGAAACCGTTGGTGGAGCCGGTCTTGTTGTACCACGCTGCCGCCAACGGAGCGGCTGGCGGCTGCAGCCGTTGTGCCGGCTGGGGGCCTCGTATCATCTGCGGACCATTGCCGGTGAGGAGGGTGCGCAATGTGACGGGGTACGCATAGCGCTCCCAGCCCAGGCCTTGTGTCATCTCACCGATCTGGGCGTAGCCATTGCGGGTGATGAGGACGGCGCGGGCCAAGGGCGCGGGCAGATCGTCGGGCTGCATGTTCAAGCGCACGTAGCGGAGCAGGTCGCTGGCACTGGTCTTGATGCCGTAGGCTTGTTGCGCGTAAGGGCCAGGGTTCACGCGCACAGGCTTGTCGCTGGCATCGTAGCCTTGGGCATACAGGCTACGTGCATCACTGGGCACAGTCAGGTAAGTACTGTGCAGGCCCATGGGCTTGAGCACGTTTTGCTCAAGCAAGGTGGCAAACGGTTGATGCTGGGCACGGGCGGCCAGGTCGCCGAACAGGCCCAGGCTCGGGTTGGAGTAACACCGTTGGGCACCCGGCGTGCCTTTGGGCTGCCATTGCCGCAAGAACGTCACGATTTGCTGGGGGGAGTTCACGGTGTCGGGGAACTGCAAGGGCAAGCAGTCAGCGCTGTAGGTGCCCAGGTCCTGCACGGTGGCGTCCCCCATGGGAGTACCCCCCAGGGCCGGGTGATAGCGTTTGGCAGGGGCGTCGAGGGCGAGCTGGCCTTCGGCATTGGCCACGGCTACCAACGTGGCGGTGAATGTCTTGCTCAGCGAGCCGATTTCGAACAGGGTGTCGCGGCTAACGGGCACGCCGCTGTCGCGGCTGGCGACGCCGTAGCTGAAGTAATGAGCGTGGCCATGGGCATACAGCGCGACGGCCATGCCGCTGATGCCCTCGGCCTGCATCAGGGGGCCGATGACGGTGTCGACTTTAATTCGCAGCGGATCATTGGCGTAGGCGGATGACCAGGGTGCGCCGAGCATGAGGGCGACCGCAATATAGACGGAGCGGGAGCAGATCATTGAAGTTCCTTGGCTGAGTGTCCGTTGCGCGATACCGGCAGGGGTTCCGGCGTTAGCGCCTGGGGGCGCAAAACCTTATCCTCCGTGCTTGCCCAAAGACAAGACGGAACGGAACTGTGATGAAGTATCTGCGCATGCTGTTCGACAACTTCACCCTGGCGTTGCTGGCCGTGGTGGCCATTGCCACCGTGCTGCCTTGCTCAGGTCAGGGGGCTGTGTATTTCGGCTGGCTCACCAACCTGGCGATCGGTTTGTTGTTCTTCCTGCACGGGGCCAAGCTCTCGCGGGAGGCAATCATCGCTGGGGCGGGGCATTGGCGCCTCCATCTGCTGGTGTTTTCCTGCACGTTTGTGCTGTTTCCACTGCTGGGCATGGCGTTCAAGCCGCTGTTCCTGCCACTGGTGGGAGATGAGCTTTACTTGGGGGTGCTGTACCTCTGCGCGTTGCCTGCCACCGTCCAGTCGGCCATTGCGTTCACCTCGCTGGCGCGGGGTAACGTGCCGGCGGCCATCTGCAGCGCAGCCGCCTCCAGCCTGCTGGGCATATTCCTGACCCCAGTGCTGGTGATGTTGTTGCTGGGCGCCAGCGGGGACACCGGCTCAGGTCTGGACGCAGTGCTCAAGATCACCTTGCAGTTGCTGGTGCCGTTCGTGGCCGGGCAGCTCGCCCGCCGCTGGATTGGTGCCTGGGTCAAGCGCAATGCGCGCTGGCTGAAGATCGTCGACCAGGGCTCGATTCTGCTGGTGGTCTACACCGCCTTCAGCGAAGCGGTGGTCACAGGCTTATGGCACACCGTTTCGCCGCAGCACCTGGCAGGCCTGTTCGCCGTCTGCGGCATCCTGCTGACCGTGGTGTTGGTGGGGACGAGCTTGCTGGGCAAAGTGTTTGGCTTCAACCTGGAAGACCGAATCACCATCCTGTTCGCAGGCTCGAAGAAGAGCCTGGCAACCGGGGTGCCGATGGCGCAGGTGTTGTTCGTCGGGAGCGGCATTGGCGCAATGATCCTGCCACTGATGCTGTTCCACCAGATCCAGCTGATGGTCTGCGCCGTGCTGGCGCAACATTACGCGAGCCGCGAGCAGGATGATATCGAGGTGCCAACGGTCCGATGAACCGGTGATGGTTGCAGCCGACCTGGGCTGCAACCATCACGGCGCCTGAATCAGAAGTTCGCGGGGGTATTGGCGCTGATGATCTCCGCTTCGTCCTGGCCAATATTCTTGAAACTGTGGGGCAGCGTGGTTGGGATGTAGTAGCCGTCACCGGCATTGAGCACGCTGACTTGGCCATCGACCCACAGCTCGACGGTGCCTCGGGTGACGAGCCCGCACTCTTCACCCTCGGCGTGCACGATGGGCTCGCCCGAGTCGGCTCCTGGGGCATAAAGCTCGCGCAGCATACGCATTTGCCGGCCCTCGACGCTGGCACCCACCAGCAGCATGCGCAGCCCGTTGCGACCCAAGTCGGGCTGCTCGCCTGCCCGGAACACAAATCGCTCCTCACGCACGGGTTCATCGAAGCTGAAAAACTCTGCCAGGCTCATCGGAATGCCCTCCAGCAGCTTTTTCAAGGAGCTGACTGAAGGACTGACGCGATTCTGCTCGATCTGCGAAATGGTCGAGTTGGTGAGCCCGCTGCGGCGCGCCAGCTCTCGCTGCGAGAGGTTGTTGCGTTCACGCACTAGTTTGAGTCGCGTCCCCGTGTCCATAGCCGCCTTGTGATAAGAGGTGTCAAGAATAATGAGCGAGGCGCATTAAAACATACTCTCAAGCCTTGCGCGCTGCGGTTTGCCAGTGCAGGCCGTTGGCGATGCCGGATGGGTCATCGCCAGGCGAGATACGGCGCCCTTATTCCGCTCTCGGGCCTGGCCACATGCTGCGCAGCACCCCGTCACGGCGAACCCAGGCGTGCATCAGCGCAGCGCCCACGTGTACCAGTACCGTGGCAAACAACAGGTAACCCGCCCAGCCATGCGCCTGGCGCAGCACGGCATACAGCTGCACGTCATGAGGCGCGATCGCCGGCAGGTCGAGCGGGCGAGGGTACCCGCCGGCCGAGAGCATGGCCCACCCCAGCAAGGGCATGGCAAGCATGAGGCCGTACAGAAGCAGATGCGAAGCGCCCGCAGCCAGGCGCTGGACAGCTGGGAGGTCCTGGGGCAGGGGCGGATGGGGAATACTCAGGCGCACGATGATGCGCGCTATCACCAGTACCAGCAGCGCCAGCCCTGTGCCCTTGTGCAAACTGACCAGCACTGGATGACGGACCGACAGGTCCGTGACCATGCTTACCCCGATGAAGAGCATGGCCAGGATCAGAATCGCCATCGACCAGTGCAGCACGCGGGCGACGGGATGAAAGACGGTGGGTTTCATGGTCGGGCTCCAGTGCTCAAGGACTCGCGGCTACGACGGTTGAACGATTCGGAATAGGCCGCTGAACGGGCCGCGAGTATAGGGTCGGCGGTAGGTTCGATGCCGCGGGGCAGGATCAAGGGATCGAAGTTGAGGTCGCGGCAGGCACCCTGTTCCGGTGCGTCGACCTGTTCAAGCACCAACGTGCCTGCGTTGACGCTGCGCCGGTTCGCAGGCCAGGGTTTGGCGGGGTCGTCGATGTCGTCATCCGGCTCGGCAAGTACCAAACGCAGGGTCCAGCGCAAGGGCCCCTGCGCCAGCCGTCGCTGCAGGTCATGTTGCAGAAACAGGGGGTCGTCTACCTGCGCCGGCAACGCGGTGTAGGGCGTGAGCGGTTCAAGCTGCCAGCGCACCGGGTGGGCATTGCCGTCGGCATCGATCAACTTGAATGCATTGATGCTGTGGTACTGGGTGTTGGCGAAACTGTCGCTGGGCTTGTAGCTGGCGGCCCATTGCCGAAACGCGGCGCTTTCGGGGTGGGTTGCAAAGAAGGCCTGTACCTTGGCGGGGTCCGGCTTGCGCGTCGCCGGGTCCGGGGTGTTGGCAAGCACCTGCTCGTAGAACGCCTCGGCCGTACTCACTGCCAGTACGGGCGGATTGTTCATGCCTGTCCTCCAGACTTGCCCGTCATCGGTGGAGAGCTCGATTGCCAGGCTGCGCACGGGGATGCCGGTGTCAGGCGCGAACGGGTTGGCACCGCCAATGGCCAGGCGGCCTATCACCGGCACGCGCGCCTGGGTGAACGCCCGTGCCGTCGACAAGCTTGCCGCTTGCCCGCTGGCCTGGAAATAGCCGCTCACGCACAGGCCTTTGGAGTGGTTCTTGCGATAACCCGGGTAATGCCCAGCCTGGGCCTCGAACGTATCGATGATGCGCTGTGGTGTGAGCGCGGAGGGGCCAAGCCAGCCGGCGCTGTAGGCAAAGCCCGCACCGGCAGCCAGCATTAACGCGCCGATCGCCGCAAGACGCCAGGCCTTGGCCTGGCCCTGCAAAGGTTGGTTCATGGTCAGTCCCGTTGATTTCACGAAAGGTGCCAGTACGACGCTGCACTGAAAAAGTTATTCCTCGGGTGGGAATAACTTTTTCTCCAGCGCGTCTGTTCCCTACACTGCCCCATCATTGCCCGGATACTTTCCATGCAGGACTTGGACGACCAACAATGGCGAGCGCTGCTGGCCCGACTGCGCCGCTTTGCCATCTGGCTGACTCGCGAGGCGGGGAGTGCCGATGACCTTGTGCAGGCCACGGTCGAGCGTGCCTTGAGCCGGCGTCAGCAGCATCAGGACCCCGATGCCCTGCGCGCCTGGCTGTTCACCATCCTTTATCGCCTGTTTCTGGATGGCAAACGGCGAGAACGCCTGCACGCCCGCTGGCTCTCCTGGTTCGCCAGCAGCAGCGCGGCCGAAGAAGTGGCTGGCGACAATCTTGAGGACATCGTGCTGGCCCAGGCGGATTTGCAGGCATTCGGCCGACTCAAGACCGAGCAACGTGCCTTGCTGTTGCTGGTGAGCGTTGAAGGCCTGAGTTACAAGGAGGCTGCCCAGACGTTGGGCATTCCCATCGGTACTGTCATGTCACGCCTGTCGCGCGCGCGCGATGCCCTGCGCGCATTGACCGAGGACAGCCCTCGACCACCGGCCTTGCGGAGATTGAAATGACACGTCTTATTCCTAGTGAAGAAGAGCTTCATGCCTACGTCGATGACCGCCTGGACCCGGTGCGCCGCGCCGAAGTCCAGGCCTGGCTGGCCAGCCATCCCCAGGCTGCGCAACGCGTTGAAGGCTGGCTCGCCGATGCGCGCCAGTTGCGTACGGGCCTGGCGGGCCTTGCGCAGCCGCGGGCGAGCACGCTGGTTGATCGGGATCCGCTGCGGCGACAGGCGCGACACCGCCTGCAGCGTCGCTGGGCAAGTGCTGCCGCGATCGTAGTGGCCTTGGGCGTAGGCGGGCTCGGTGGGTGGCAGGCGCGCGATGCCAGCCTTGCTGACGTAAAACCCATGGCTGATGCCGTGCAGGCTCACCGCTTGTTCGCCGACAGCCAGGCGCTGGACATCCAGGCGCGTGATCCCGATCAATTGCGCACTTGGCTGCAAGCGCACTTTGATCAGGTGGGGCAACTGCCTGACCTAGCAGGCTACGGGTTCACCCCCGTGGGCGCCCGACTGCTCAGTAACGAGCAAGGGCCGGCGGCGCTGGTGGTGTTCGAAGATGGGGTGGGGCGCAGGATCAGCCTGTTCCTGCG
>Ga0308159_1000797_pt1 | contig 57748 bp, 54 predicted proteins | sample PhyCR1_FD_201040 | JGI IMG/M metagenome (GOLD analysis project Ga0308159, IMG submission 201040) | Phyllosphere microbial communities from UC Gill Tract Community Farm, Albany, California, United States - DLSLC.R1 | ecosystem: Host-associated > Plants > Phyllosphere > Unclassified | place: USA...
GAAGGTACAGATACTTTAGGTGCTGATACTACGATCACTGCTGATACTACTGTTAAAGCTGATACTACTGTTGCTGATACAGTTGTTAAAACTGATACTACTGTTGTAAAACACTAGTTTTAGCCAAAATGATATAGAAAAGCTTCATTCCTAAGGGTTTGAAGCTTTTTTTTATTTTTTTATTTTTTTATTTTTTTATTTTTTTTTTGGGTTACCTTTTTGGGTTACTCGTATTAAGGGTAAATTAATTAATTACTTAAAACGAAATTTCAAAATGAAAAATGCATTCAAATTAGGCTTCTTAGCTATCGCTTTATCTTTATCATTCGTAGCTTGTAACTCAGAAAAAAAAGCTGAAGGTACAGATACTTTAGGTGCTGACACTACGATCACTGCTGATACTACTGTTAAAGCTGATACTACTGTTGCTGATACAGTTGTTAAAACTGACACTACTGTTGTAAAACACTAGTTTTTAGTTTTCAAAATATAAAGCTTCAATCCGTTTAGGATTGGAGCTTTTTTGTTATTATGGGGTATCTTTTCCTTAAACCGGTATTAATTATAAAAACATTTAAAAAAAATTCAATATAAAAAATGCATTTAAATTAGGCTTCTTAGCCGTGGCTTTATCATTAAATGTTGCTACATGTGTCGAGTCTACTGAAAAAGCGGAGATGTCAAATCTTTAGTTCATGATACTACAGTTACTGCAAATACAACGATTAAGCCGACACTACATTTGCTGATACAGGTGTTAAAGCTGATACGACTGTTTTAAAACACTAATACATTTCTATCTGTCAAATGGCCTTCAATAACTTTAAGGCTATTTTTTTTTGACTACGCTTTGATTTCTCAACTTACCTCAGCCTGTCCCTTAAAATTAATCTATTTATAAAGCTCAAAATCCATCAATTGTAGTAAATTTGCGGCAAAATTATAATACGCATAATGAATTTAACATCGCTACAAGCAATTTCACCAGTTGATGGTCGTTACAGAAAAACAACCGAGAGTTTGGCTAACTATTTTTCAGAAGAAGCCCTGATAAAATATCGTGTTTTTGTAGAAGTGGAGTATTTTATTGCTTTATGCGAAATTAATTTACCAGGTTTAGAAAACTTTGATCGATCTCTTTTTGAAAAACTACGCGGAATACATCAAAACTTTTCTGAAGCAGATGCGCTGGAGATCAAAGAAACAGAAAAAGTAACTAACCATGATGTTAAAGCAGTTGAATATTTTATCAAAGCCAAATTTGATGCGCTTTCTCTGCAAGATTACAAAGAGTTTATCCATTTTGGTTTAACTTCTCAGGATATTAATAATACTGCAATTCCATATACGGTAAAGCTGGCATTAACCGAAAGCTACTACCCTGCTATTTCAACATTGATTGAAAAAATTAAGGCACTGGCAACTGAATGGAAAGACATTCCCATGCTGGCACACACCCATGGACAGCCTGCATCGCCAACTAAATTAGGAAAAGAGTTTTTAGTATTTGCAGACCGCCTAACCATTCAGGTTGAAGCTTTGAAAGCGATTCCGAACAGTGCAAAATTTGGTGGTGCAACAGGTAATTTCAATGCACACCATATTGCTTATCCACAAATTAACTGGGTTGATTTTTCAAATCAACTCGTAAATAATACTTTAGGACTCACCAGGGCTCAGCATACTACACAAATCGAACATTACGACCAGTTTGCGGCACAATGTGATGCATTAAAAAGGATTAACAACATTATTATCGACCTCGATCGTGATATCTGGACCTACATTTCTAAGAATTATTTTAAACAAAAAATTAAAGCAGGCGAGATAGGTTCATCGGCTATGCCGCATAAAGTTAATCCAATCGATTTCGAAAATGCAGAAGGTAATGCAGGTATTGCCAATGCTTTGTTCGAGTTTTTTGCAGCGAAATTACCCATTTCACGCCTTCAAAGAGATTTAACAGATTCTACCGTATTAAGAAATATTGGTGTTCCCTTTGGCCATACTTTAATTGCCATTCAGGCTACTTTGAGAGGATTAAATAAAATCCTATTGAATGAAGCAGCATTAAAGGCCGATTTAGATGATAACTGGGCTGTTGTTGCGGAAGCAATTCAAACTGTTTTACGTAGAGAGAACTTCCCTAATCCGTATGAAGCACTAAAAGAATTAACGCGTACCAATTCCAAAATAAATGCTGAAAGTATTGCAACATTTATTGAAGGCCTGGCGATAGCTGAAGAGGTTAAAGTACAATTAAGAACCATTACACCATTTAATTATACCGGTATTTTTTAATTGATTAAATTGACGCTAAACAGACAGCTTGCAAAAGCGATATTGGCGAGTAATTGTTAATTTTGTATAATCAAATTGATTAGATATGACCATTAACGTATATACAGAACAAACTCCGAATCCAGCCACCATGAAATTTATGGTAAATAAGCTGTTAATTAACGGAAGTGAAGATTTCGCTACTAAAGAAAGTGCTGAACAATCTCCATTTGCCAAGGAGTTATTTAAATTCAATTTTGTTTCTGGCGTTTTTTTCGCAAGTAACTTTGTTACCATTACCAAAACTGATGATGCAGACTGGGCTGATATTGAAGCAATTTTAAAAGAGTTTGTTAAAGGTGCTGTAGAGTCTGAATTAAAGATTAAAGAAATTACTGCCGATGAAGCTCCTGCTTTCGAAGGATCAGAAACTGAAATTAAAATTCAGCAAATTCTACATGACTATGTTCGTCCGGCAGTTGAACAGGATGGCGGTGCAATCACTTACAAATCTTTTGAAGAAGGTGTAGTGACGGTAGAATTACGCGGTTCTTGCAGTGGTTGTCCTTCCTCTACCATCACACTTAAATCAGGCATTCAAAATTTACTACAAAGAATGGTTCCGGAAGTTACTGATGTAGTTTCTGAAGCTTTATAACAAAAATATTTTTCATAGTTTTTAAGTAAGAGGTCTTGGTTCACACCAAGACTTTTTTTTTGCCTTCTAGAATGACTTAACAAATAATAATTTATAACCAGCGAATAGTTAAAAGGGCTGTGCTCTTAATTAATTTGTTTAGCTCGAAAATATAAATGAATTAGATTAGTATAAATCATCTTAAATAAATAAGCATGGAAAACTTGAAAGCAATAATACTTGCAATTATATTAGTAGCTTTTACCTACTTTTATTATTTTCATAGTACACTAAATGTGGTAGCCGCAGTAGTATACATTGTTCTTGCTGCGTATGCTTTCGCTTTATTTTTCGCCTATTTCTTTGGAATCAAAGGTGTTTCTTACTTGATTCAAAACAGTAAAATATATCCGAATATCTTTCTAGCTTTTGTACTGCCCTTTTTAGTAGTTGCGCTACTATCCTGGTTAATTCATGCATTTAATAACATCAAACCTTTTCCGCAAAGTAGCGACTATTATCTCATATTGAAAGATTTTATCATCAAACATGTAGTTTTTATTGTAATCTGTATAGCAGTTATTACCGTTGTTACTTATTTCCCTGCACCTAAAAACCATAATAATAATGTTGGCCTATTACGCAGCAATATTAATTTTGGATTAGTAATCTGCTTGCTTATTGCTTTAAGTATTTTTGCTTTTTATAAGGCGAACCTCATTTCACAGCTCGGATTGGATTCAAAATTTAAATCCTACAATAATTTAGAAAATGGCATCAGTAGCAATCAGTATGAAGTTAATTTATTATTATCTGCAAGCCCTTATAACTATGCCGATCAACCCTATTTATATAGAGAAAAGGATGAAGTCATTATTGCCTGCAAAATAAGTTCTGGAAACAAGGATGATGGTATTGAAACGATTTATAGAATTGATAAAAATGGAAATATCATAGATAGCGCAGGACGCGATGACTTGGAAACCAATGATTTTTATCCAGCGATTATAAAGGGAGGATTGATTACAGATTACAATGAAAAAGAATTTATGACATGGATTTTTAATAGCAGCAAGGAAAGACAATCTTTTAATGATATTCAAAAAAACAAGAACTGGACATTAGAGGAAATAAAGGCAGACAATAATGCTTTAAAAATGATTCATTTCTACAAAACAAGCGCTTTCCACTGCAACGATATTGAAAGTGTGAAATATAATGGTAATAGATTTTACAACTTAACATTACCGAAAGGCATTCTTCACATCAGAATGGATAGCATTTATTCACATAATGATAATATCAAAAACTGCACAGAAAAAAAACTGGAGTATTACTCGTCAGATCGACTGAACTTTACCCTATTACGATCAGATAATAATGCTTATTATATTATAAAACCCAAACAGCATTAACTGTTTGGGCAAGCCCTGTTATACCTTAGAAATATTTTTTAATAGCAGATAACATTTCTGCAGTCAGTTTTCCATTGGTGGCTAAAATTTCCCGCTTGTTAAAGTAATCGTTTCCTCCTGAAAAATCAAAAACCTCTCCACCAGCTTGTTGAACGATAAAACAACCTGCAGCAAAATCCCACTGTTGTAAATTATATTCAAAAAATGCATCAAAACGACCACATGCAGTATATACCAAATCAATGGCTGCTGCACCAATGCGACGTACTCCGTGAGTTTTTTGCATCATTTCTTCCAGCAGTTTCAAATATTGCTGCTGTTTGTCAAACTGATAATAAGGGAATCCGGTGGCTAATAAACTTGATGGTAAATCCGGATTATTGGAAACCTTAATCTCTTTTTTATTCATAAAAGCATTTCCACCTTTATAAGAATAGAACATTTCTCCTCTGTTAAGCTCATAAACAACGCCAATAACCGGCGCACCTTCTTCATAAAGCGCTACGCTAATACCATAGGCCGGGATGCCATGAATAAAATTGGTAGTTCCATCAAGAGGATCGATAATCCAGGTATAAGTTTTACCTACCCTGTTAATCGTTTTTTCTTCTGTGATGAATCCCGCATCAGGAATTAGTTTTTCAAGGTTTTGGACTAGTTTCTGCTCTGCAGTTTTATCTACATAAGAAACCATGTCATTTAAACCCTTATATTCAATACTGTTGGCATCAAACTGCAACGCTTCCTTGCGGATAAAGTTACCAGTAAGGCGAACAATGGAGATGACCTTATTGCAAATTAATTCGTAATTCATATGGTGTAAATAACCAATTAAAAAGTTTATTAAAATAATTTGAGCGTAAAGAATTATGCCAGCTGGTTTTTATTACGCAAAGCATACACACATAATGCTATGCCGCCAATTACCAGAAAGCTTGAAATCATTTCGGCCTGAGTAAATGATAAACCAAAAACATGATATTTAGAGTTTACACGAATTAATTCGATACAGAATCTTTCAATACCATTTAAAATCATGTAAATACCAAACATTAAACCTGGCGCTTTTATTTTATCCCTAATGCTCCATAAAAAAGCAAATAAAATTAAACAGGCAATTACCTCATAAAGTGGTGTTGGATATACACCTTGTGCCAACTCGTTGCAAAATTTACCTGAACAACCTGGAATTGGAATACCTTCGCCTACTACGTTGTTAGGGTATTTGTACGACCACAGCCAGTCTGGCAACCACGAAAATGGTTTAGGATCTGGATTTACAACCCCCCAGTCACCATCGCCCGATAAATGACAACCAATGCGACCAACAGCGTAAGCCAGCATCATACCCGGACCGCCCACATCAAGCATGTGTAATGGTTTTATTCCATTTCTTTTAGCGATAATTAAAACAGCAGCACCTCCGCAAATTAAGCCACCGTAAAAAGTTAATCCACTAAAAGATAAAAGGCGTTCGATAGGGTGTTGCACGAAATCATCCCAATATTCCAAATTATCGAAAAATTTTGCCCCTAAAAATCCCCAGATAGCTGCCCAAACAATTAAATTACTCATTAACTGGTAAGGATGAATAGTAACCTGAGTCTCCTGTGGCTTGCTTAATTTATGCTTATCTTTTTCCTTGTAGTCCCAGTATGCAAATAATCCCGCAAAAAACAATCCACCCAGAATATTCCCTTTGGTAGACATCAGAACAGATTGTGCATCATTTACAAAAAGGGAATAATTGAGTAAAGCATATACGAGTTTGTAGCCAATGATAAAACCAAATAACCCGTTAGTAATTAATTCAGTAGTGGTAGCAGGTTTACCTATAATAACCGTTTTCTTTATAGGATGAAGAACACCTAATGCCTCTTTACGTTTCAGTTCTTTAGTAAAAGCCCAGTAACCAGCAACGAAAGCAACAGCTACAAATACGCCAAAAGTATTAAAGGGCAAGGGCAAATTAATGCCAAACAAATATTCTAAAAAATGCGAAACGGTAGGAAACATAAAAATAATTTGATGCGAAGATAACAAACAAAGGTTAAAGCTGAAAGCATTAAGATTATTGCTTAAAGAGTTGAAATGAAAGCATCAAATTCAGACAAGAGGCAAAATCTTGACTTAAAAACGAGGACATAGCGTATATCCTGACTTTTATTATAAACGTGGATACTAGTGGTGTGCGTAGTTAGTTTCTAACTCGGTAACTTCTACTTCGCCATCTGCGGTAATACCCGCCAATTTAACACCTTTTAGCTCGTTAACCATTAACGGATCGTATTTAGCACGCACCTTAACATAATTTTTGGTAAAGCCATGCATAAAACCTGATTTTTGATCTGCTTCAAATAATACTTCCGCATCGCTACCAATCTGCGAATCGTAAAATGCCCTGCGTTTTTTATCAGATAAAATATGAAGCATTTTACTTCTTTCATTACGTTCACTTCCTGCAACAACACCTTTCATTTCTGCTGCGACAGTTAATTCGCGTTCTGAATAGGTAAACACGTGTAAATAAGAAACATCCAGTTCATTTATAAATTGATAAGTGTCAAGAAAATCTTCTTTAGTTTCCCCTGGAAAACCAACGATTACATCAACACCAATACAACAATGCGGCATTACTTCCTTAATTTTAGCAACACGCTCAACATATAAATCCCTGCGGTAACGACGACGCATTAAACCCAAAATTTTGTCAGAACCTGATTGCAAAGGAATGTGAAAATGTGGTACAAATCTTTTTGAAGTCGCTACAAACTCAATAATCTCATTGCTTAACAAATTTGGCTCGATGGACGAAATCCGGATTCTCTCGATTCCTTCTACTTCATCTAATGCTTTTACCAGATCGAAAAACTTATCTTCACGTTCGCCATTACGAATACCAAAATCGCCCAGATTAACACCAGTAAGCACAATTTCTTTTACACCGCTTTCAGCGATCATTTTAGCACGCCCTACAACGTTCTCTATGCTATCACTCCTGCTTGCTCCCCGAGCCAGAGGAATGGTGCAGTATGTACAAGGATAATCGCATCCATCCTGAACTTTTAAGAAAGTACGGGTACGATCGCCGATAGAATAAGAAGCAATGAAATTATGATTTACTTTTTCAATATTCTGCTGGTAAACAACCGCTTTAGGTTGCTTGGTTAAATCAGAAATATATTCAACAATCCGAAATTTTTCAGCGGCACCCAATACCATATCCACTCCTTCAATTTCTGCAATTTCCTGGGGCTTAAGTTGTGCATAACAACCCACAATGGTAACAAAAGCGTTTGGCGAGTACTTTAAAGCTTCTTTAACAACCTTGCGGCATTTTTTATCCGCATGGTCCGTAACAGAACAAGTATTGATAACATATACGTCAGCCTGATCCTGAAACTCGACCACAGCATAACCTGCATCGGTAAATAACCGACCGATAGTTGATGTTTCTGAGAAATTTAATTTACAACCTAATGTATAAAATGCTACCTTTTTCATTGAAGGCACAAAGATAAGAAATTACATCAAACTATCGTGATACGTGTTTAGAGATGAAACGTATATTACAGTCTGTTAACATTTCAACCATTCTCCTGCCAGCGGTAACTTTCCTGTTCAAAGCCTGCTAAATCAATCACTCTGCTAATCACCGTTGCGGCGGCTTCCTCAATTGTTTTTGGTAAGCTGTAAAATGAAGGATTTGCCGGACAAATAATTCCTCCTGCCTCGGTGATGGTTTTCATATTGTTAATATGAATTAAGCTAAAGGGTGTGTCTCGAACAACTGCTATTAATTTCCTGCGTTCTTTTAAAATGACGTCTGCCGCCCTGGAGATCAAATCGTTTGAAATACCGGAAGCAATCCTTCCCAGCGTGCCCATGGAGCACGGCACAATAATCATGGTATCATATTTTGCAGAACCAGATGCAAAAGGTGCATAGAAATCGTTTTTGCTGTAGAAAGTGAAATGATTTAAATTATTGTAATCTTGATTCCCGAGTTCAAATTGCCAAACATCCTTGGCATTATCGCTCATAACTACGCCAACTGCCTCAATCTGGTCTTTAAGATTAATTAAATGATCAAATAATACTTTAGCATAAACCGATCCGCTGGCACCCGTTACCGCAACAATCACTTTTCTTTTGTTCATGATACAAAAATAGGGCTAAATAAGCACATAAAACAATAAAAAAGGGCCAGAACAAAAGTCCTGACCCTACATCTACCTATGAAAAACATACCCTCGAAAGGGTAAGAACAAATATATATATTTTTTTAAAGAAAGCTAATTATGATGTGTTAAATACTGTAAAAGATTAGAAAATAAAACATAAATTATAAGGAACTGATTAACAACGCTTTAATAGAATCATACTCTGTTAGATCCAATTGTTTAATGTGACAATTATTAATAATGGATGGCTCAAGCCTGTTTTAAAAATAATAATAAGCGGCCTTTTTTGGAAAACGACCGTATAAATACGGTAATCATTTAAATAAATTCGCTATTCAGGAGCGCATGTTTATTATCTCGTTATTTTCTGGATGTTTATGGCAGCCAGCCCGTTTTCGCTCAATTCGATATTAAAGCTAACCTGAGTATCCAATTGAAATGTTTCTGGTGCATCTTTTAATGAAAATGGTATATCCTGACCATTTTCATCAACAATTAAGCCGCAATTATTTTCTAGATCCACTACACTAATCGTCCCGTTTCTTTTCTGGTTCATCTATGAAGAAGTATAATATAGCACAATACTAATAAAAAAGTATGATTAAAAATACAAAAAATATCAATTATGCGCAAATTTACACCGTATAGACATTATTAACAGAACCATTGTCCAATAATAACATGATATTCAATTCCATCTGCTCAGAAAATCATACCTGTATTAAATAAAATGGCAGAACCAACTGAACAATATGCTTGGTATCAACGATAGCTAAATGGCCCTTCCATATTTTACAGTTAAGTTTTGTAGTCGCTCTGTTGTAGGTAATAATTGCTTTGCATCCAGTCGCCATAGCCAATTACCGGTCGATGCGCCGGGCACATTCATTCTTGATGATTCATCCAATCCAAGCACATCTTGTATTGGGATTATAGCAATTTCTGAAACGGATGCATAAATAACTCTAATAGTAACGTCATGGACATTATCATCACTAATATGCTTTTCCAGGTATTCTTTCATTCTTTGTTGAGTCGCATAATCAATATCATTGCAGTACCAGCCTTTTATCGTATTGTTATCATGAGTTCCCGTGTAGGCTACACTGTTTTCATTAAACGTGTGAGGGATATGCAGTGAATCCAACAAATCACTCCCAAATCCAAATTGTAAAACCCTCATTCCTGGCAAGTTAAACATATCTCTTAAAAGTGCTACTTCATCATCAATTTCACCTAAATCTTCAGCAATAAACGGCATGTTTTTAAACTTTTGTTCTACAGCTAAAAAGAAATCCCTCCCTGCTCCTTTTTGCCAGACGCCGCCAGTGGCATCTTTATCGCCTGCCGGAACTTCCCAATAAGAAGAAAAGGCTCTGAAATGATCTAATCTTAACAAATCAAACATTTCCATGTTCTTTTCCAGTCGATTTAACCACCATTGATAGCCATTTTCTTTCACTTTATCCCAGTTAAATATTGGCATTCCCCAGAGCTGCCCCTTTTCATTAAAATAATCAGGCGGCACGCCGGCAACATGTGTAGGTTTCAAATCCTGGTCTAATTTAAAAAGAGAAGGATTAGTCCATACCTCTACCGAATCATGATCTAAATAAAAAGGTAAGTCACCAATAATTTTAATCCCCCTTTTAAGGACGTATTGCTTTAATAAAGACCATTGTTTGAAGAAAATGAACTGCTGCCATTTGATTTCATTGATTTCATTCGAATACTTCTCACTAAACTCCTTAACGGCTTCAGCGGCTTTCGTTTTATATGGCGTTGGCCAATTATACCATTCCAATTGACGGTGATGGGATTTTATAGCCGTGTAAAGAGAAAAATCATCTAACCAATCCTGCTCAGTTTCGCAAAAATAATCATAAGCTTTTATCATTTCCGTTGGCCTCATTTCTGTAAAATTCAGATAAGCCTGGTGCAAGGCTTTTAGTTTAGATTGCTCAACTGCGCCAAAATCTATTTGCGTACTGGAAGCTAGTTCACTTTGATCTAACTGATCTTTTGACAATAAACCATCATCACTTAATTGTACTAAATCAATAAGCAAAATATTTCCTGCATGGGCAGAATTGCACGAATAAGGACTGTAGCCATTCTCTTTTTTAGTAGGATTTAATGGTAATATCTGCCAGTAGGTTTGATGGGTATCCGACAGGTAATCCATAAATTGTCTCGCTCCTTCGCCTAAATCACCGATACCATATTTAGATGGTAAAGAAGTAATGTGCATTAAAATCCCTGCACTTCTTTTATTTTCTTTATACCTTAATTCTATAATGGCTAGTGGAATCTTAACAAACAATTGATTAATCAGAATACCATCATTCAGAAAATCCTTCACACCATCATTTTTACTTAAGACATCAGTCCATCTGGTAGGCGCATTTTTGGGTAAAATAACCTGCGTATCAAGCCAATCAAACTTTTCGATATCTTTTTGGGCTGCTATAGATGCCATTCCTAAAGGAAGTGCAATAACGACGTACTTATCCTGATATGTACGGGCATAAGCAATAATATTTTCCTTGTATTTCCCCTTTACTTCCAACGGTACGTATTCGCCCTTCATGAATAAATTAGAATTCTGGTTTCGATAATGGATCAATTGTTTAGTTAGCCATAACTTCACCCCGCCCGAGTTTCTGCCTTGCCAAAGTGTTTGAAGCGGGGAATCCATTTCCAGAAATGCTTTCCGTTTACTGTAATCAACAGGCCTTCTGTTATCCGGATCCACTAAGCTTAAATCCCACAATTCAGTCCCCTGGTAAACATCAGGAATTCCCGGACTGGTGAACTTCAATAATTGCTGAGATAAGCTATTTACTACACCGAAATCTGAAATTTCATCTAAAAAAGAATAAATTAAAGCATAACTCGCCTCTTTTTGATCTAAAATTGCCGAAGTAAAATCTTTTAACAACTGTTCATATTCATCGTTCGGTTCAGCCCATCCCGATCTTTTCTTTGCTTCTCTCAGTGCTTTTTCAATGTAGTTAAACAGCCGGTTTTCAACATCATCATCCTGCTCACCTGGCATGGGCAACATGCCTAAAATAGTTTGTATAATTAAATAGAAATCATTTTTATGAACGTTTTCGAAATACAATCTAAGTCTATCAGAGTGATTGATAGCTGAAATCAAATCGTGTATTAAATTCTCCCACTTCTCCGGTATATCAGTTAGCACATTTATTCTAGCCCTGAAATCTTCACCACGCTTGGTATCATGAGTTGAACTTGCATTTAATGCAAACGGCCAAAAGTGTTGTCTATCAATCATTTTTGAATGAAAATCATCAACACTTAATCCAAATGCCGCCGGTGCATCACCTACTTCTGAGTGCCCAACAAAACGGTTATAAGTATACATTACAGTATCTTCCACTCCCTTGGCCATCAATGGCCCTGTAAACTGCATTAAGCGCTGGTAAAATGCACTCAACTTCTCTAGATTAAAACTGACAGGAAGTTCATCGGTTTGTATAAAAATTTTACTAAAAAGAGATGTAATTGGAATAAGTTCTGTCTGCTGAGCCATCTTCCTTAGAATATTTTCCATCTCCACTGCATCATCGCCCTTTAAAGGAAAACTATAATTGTAAAACCTGTAAACAGGCATTTGAATTAACATTTCAGCAATGCCTTTTTTAATAAGATCAGCATCCAATGTCGCTGAATATTTGTTAGACATCAAGTCCGAGTCGAAAAACAATTCAACCAGATTGTTCAATTCGCCCTGCATGTGCTCGAAAAGAATATTTTTTTTCTTTTCAATAATAAGTTTTTGAGGATCAAGTTTTTTACCTGTAATACGACCATAAATATCGTTAAAGTATTCCTTGGTAGATTGATTGGTAAAAAGGTTGTTGGCAATAGCTAAAAAATCATACCCGGTCGTTCCATCAGTTTCCCAGTCAACCGGCAATTGCTCTTTGCTTTCCAAGATTTTTTCTATAACCAGGTAAATATCAGTTCCAACCTCCTGTCGTAACCTTTCTAAGTAAACTGCAGGATCATACAATCCATCAATGTGATCAATCCTTAATCCCTGGAAAATTCCTTTTCCAATCAGCTCTAAGATATACTGATGATAAAGCTTGAAATTTTCTTCTGACTGAATGTTTAAACAAATCAGACTGTTTACCGTGAAAAAACGGCGGTAATTGATTTTGTTGTCGGTTTCCTGCCAATGACACAAACGATAAGCCTGCTCTAATGCAATCTCTGTTACTAAGCTTGTATCGCCTAGATTATTTTCACCTTTTAATCGCTTTGCTGAAGAGGCTCTTACCGGCCACCTAGCCTGTGCATAGCTCAAAAAGAATTCGCCATCCTCTTGAACGATTTGAAGTTCCTTATTCTGAATTACATTATCCAAAGTATCACCTAAAAAAGGCACCATAAGAGGATCGTCATCAGAAAAATTAACGTCAAAGAACGAAGCATATTCGGATTGTTTACCATTTTTTAACACATCCATCAGCCATTCATTTTTTGTAGAGAAAGCCATGTGATTTGGAACAATATCCTGCAGCCAGTTCACACCCGCAGCCTTCAATTTCTTCGAAATTGCAAATAATTCCGCTTCGGTACCTATCTCAGGATTAATACGATGTGGATGAATCACATCATAGCCGTGTGTACTTCCGGGTTCTGCCTCGAAAATGGGCGAGGCATAAATGGTATCAATACCCAACTCCAGCAGATATGGAATAATTTTATCAAACGCTTTAAAATTAAAATCTTTATGAAACTGAATGCGGTAAGTAGTATTGGGTTTAAACATTTTTGCAGGTAAATAAGCGTATGGATTCGGGATTAATATTGATTTCAGTCGTGATAGCCTCTGATTGCTCGGCAAATGTTCCGCCCCATTCTTCAGCTGCTGAATTTAGTAGCGAAGAATAGCCATTGCCTTTTGGCAAATCAACTTTTTGAGGTTCATTAGAAAAATTGAGCAAACAAACTATCTTTTGATCTAAATGCCATCGCTGAAGAATTAAACAATTTTGTTTTGCTAAAACCTCAACTTTTAGATGCTCACGATCTAGATTGGATAAGGCTGGAATTGATTTTCGGAGGCTGATCAATTTTTTATAAAAAGCATGAATTAATGCATGCTTGGGCTGATTTAACCGGTCAAAATTGAGTTTCGATCGATTAAAGGTCTCTTCACTTTGTGGATCAGGTGTTTCTTCATCATAATGAAATGCTTTAAACTCAGCCTTTCTGCCTTTTCTAACGGCTTCCACCAAATCGTGGTCAGCATGAGAAATAAAAAACTGAAACGGATTTTCTTCGGCGTACTCTTCTCCCATAAATAAAAGAGGCAAAAACGGACTGATCAATACCGATGCAGCCATAAGCTTTAGCATTTCAAAGCTCACAAGCTGGCTTGTTCTTTCACCCAGCATGCGATTACCGACCTGATCATGATTTTGAGAAAAGACAATAAATTGTTCGCCCTTATTGCCTGAGGTTTTAACCCCAAATCGTTTTTCGCGATGTGCAGAATATTGACCATCATATACGTATGCATCCTGGTAGGCTTTTGCTAAATCGTAAATTCCGTTAAAATCTTCATAATAACCGTTTCTTTCTTGTCCGGCGGTAACCCTCAACGCATGATGAAACTCATCTATCCATTGAGCATTCATACCATAACCACCAATTTTTAAAGGGTTTATATATTTTGTATCATTTAAATCAAGTTCAACTATGAGGTGATATTTTTGCTTAGTGAAGTGAGTAAGCCGATTAACATATTGCTGCATTTCTGCCAGTATATGAATGGCGCTAAAATCTTTAATGGCGTGTACAGCATCCAATCGAAGCGCATCTACATGAAAATCTCGAAGCCACATTAAAACATTTTCGATAAAATATTGCCTTACCGGATCACACTGTGCATCATCGAAATTGATTGCACTACCCCAGGGCGTGTGGTATTTATCGGTAAAATATGGTCCGAAATCGTTAAAGTAATTTCCTTCCGGACCAACATGATTATAAACTACATCTAATATAACCGCCAGTCCTTTTAAGTGACATGCGTTTATCAGCCTTTGCAATGCTTCAGGGCCACCATATGTATGTTGTGTTGCAAAAGGAAAAACGCCATCATAACCCCAGTTTCTATTACCTGGGAATTGGGCTACAGGCATAATCTCAATTGCAGTAATCCCCAAATCAACTAAGTAGTCGAGCTTTTTCTCAACGGATAAAAAATCTCCTTCTGCTGAAAATGTGCCCACATGGAGTTCGTAAATAATATATTGGTTAAGCGCAATATTTTTCCAGCTTTGATCAGTCCACGGAAATGTAGTCACATCAAATGCTGTTGAGCTATTGCAAATTCCCTTACGCTGATAGGTCGAAGCAGGATCTGCTCTGATGAGGTATGCTTCACTATGCGCATCATCATCTTTGTTTTGGAATTTAATACTATACTGGTCTCCTGCCTGAAGGTGATCAGTTTCTAAAAACCAATAACCAAACTCTTGTTTGATCATGGTTTTTTCTAAATCACGGTCTCCGGTTAAAACAGAAACATTTGTGGCATAAGGTGCCCATATCAATAATTGTACTGTGCCTTCTGCAGTGAAGTTAAGACCTATCTTACGTGCTCGGATATCTATTTCCATAGTTAGGGCTTAAGTGCCTGGGTTTCTTTTAAATTTTGTTGTAAATCATTTATTTTGTTATCGGCCCAAATGCGAAGATTAGCATTTTGTAATCCACCCTGGCCAATAGCTTTAACATGAAAAGCAATCATTGTCTCATCTGTTTCCATGAGCATATCAAATAATCTTTCCTGGTAACCCATCCCAGATTCGGCTAATACTCTTAACTGGTTTTGATGATAAACAGATAAAACTGGCGATGGCCAGCTGATGTTTGGTGTGGCCATTTTAAGTTCCCGATAGTACCTGTCAATACCATCCTGCCGCCTCGCACCTAAATTTAACAGCTTGACATCTGCAAGATTTTGCAAGGCCTGATGAAGTTGCTGCTGATAGAATAACTCCTGATTAACCTGTTCAACGAACTGAAAATCACTCATAGTGTAAATGCTATCATCGTGGTGTTTGCAACCAACACCGAGTAAGATGGTAGCGGCAATCAATGCGATTCTGACAAATGACATAGATTTATTTTTCTGATATAACCTTATTGTGTAAGCGAAAAACTGTATATTTCTCCACCATCGGGTGTTACAAAATCAATTTTTGCTAATGTAGTTTCATTTACTAAGTGCAAAATTTCTGCTTTTATTTCGGCAGCCAGACCCTCAACATCCTCCATTTCGCCAATAACTATTTCCAGTTCAGGAATATCTTTTTTGCGAACATCTTCAACCTTGTTTCCTAAAAATTCTTTTAAATGATTGATTAGCTCATCCATCTTATCTGTTTTTTATAAACAAGCCGAAAAGTATTGGAAATGTTTGGGCAAAATGAAATTAGATAGGTGTGTGATTAATTAAACCTACCAAAGAAAATATGCCTCCAGGAAATCAATGGTTAATTTAACGGAATTTGCTTAACGGCGATAGCGACGCCAGATGCGATACCATTGCTTGTTGATCGGGTAGCTTCGGTGAGCGGTTCGGTTATTAACAAAAATGGCGACCAATAATAAAATCATCGCACCAGAAAACACAGGACTGATGACGTAAAGATAACCCAGGGATTGAATTTTATCTGAGCCAATGTTAGCAATAAGCGCCGTAGCACCACCTGGCGGATGCAGGGTTTTCGTCATTTGCATGGCTACAATAGAAACGGAAACCGACAAAGCAGATGACAACCAGACTTCACCTGGAATAAGTTTATGAATGGTAACGCCAATAATTGCACAAACTACATGTCCTCCCAATAAGTTACGGGGTTGCGCCAACGGGCTGTTGATAATCCCGTAAATAAGTACTGAAGAGGCACCGAAAGAACCAATTAAGAAAATATTATCATGAACCGTAAAGTATTTTGAATGTATAAAACCTAAAATACCTATTCCTAAAAATGCGCCGATGAATGTCCAGAAATGCTCTTTCGCATCAATGAGCGTTTCTTTGTATACAATATATTTCGCAGTTCTTAAATGTCTTCTTATCCTTTTCCTCATATCAATATGGCTGCAAAATTAAGGTTATAAATGGCAAAATAAAATTAAAGCAGCCAGATCATCTGGCTGCTTTAATCGGTTTATTTTAACATGGAAAAGATGTGCATTTCACTTATTGGTTTTATGGTTAAAATCAGGCCACCAAAAAGGCATTTTTTATTCAAGTTCTCCTCCTGATAAACCTTCCAAAAACCAACCGGATTTATAATCAAAGTTTGCTGTTGCTGATCCCGATTGATTCGTAACTGAACTGGTAAAATCATGTGCAATCAGCTTTTCGGCTTCCAGCAACTGCTTCGCGATATCAGCATATTTTACCACATCAAATCCATCTTTTATAACATAACTCGGTTCTCCGTTATCTGTCCAAACCGTTTCCAATAAAACCTTATCAAATTGGTTTTTAACAATTTCTATATCCTGTTGTTCCATTTTCAGCGTTCAATTTGTTACTTAAGGATGCCCGCTACCCCCGGCAGCACCGTAAATTTGTCCTGTAGCATAACTGCCGGTACTATCAGCCAGCTGAACATAAATCCCGGCAAGTTCTGCAGGCTGGCCAGGTCTTCCTAAAGGCGTGGCTTCTCCAAAGTTTACTATAGCATCTTGCGGTTGTCCGCCGCTGGTTTGCAAAGGTGTCCATACCGGCCCAGGTGCCACTCCGTTAACCCTGATTCCTTTTGATCCGAGTTGTTTGGCTAACGATTTTACAAAGGCTACGTTTGCGGCTTTCGTTTGTGCATAATCAAATAGATTTTCAGATGGATCGTAGGCCTGCACTGATGAGGTAGCAATAATTACAGCACCTGGCTGGAGATGCGGTAAAGCCGCTTTAGTGATCCAGAAAGGGGCATAAACATTCGTCTTTATCGTCGTATCGAAACCTTCTTCAGGTAAATCGAGTAAAGAATCAACTGCTTGCTGATGCCCTGCATTATTTACTAAAATATCTATTCCGCCAATTTTTTCAATAGCCTGAGCTACCAGCGTTTTACAAAAGGAAGCGTCGGTAATATCGCCCGGAATACCATAGCCTTTTCTTCCGGCGGCTTCAATAATCTTAATTACTTCATCTGCATCACTTTGTTCTTCTGGCAAATAATTGATCACCACATCTGCACCTTCGCGGGCGTAAGCAATTGCCGCCGCTCTCCCAATCCCTGAGTCTCCTCCTGTGATTAAAGCTTTTCTGTTCAATAACCTGCCAGAGCCCTGATAACTTTTTTCGCCATGATCCGGAACAGGATTCATTTTAGCTGCCAATCCGGGTACTTCCTGCGGTTGTTTCTCAAAAGGTGGTTTTGGATACTTATCTAAAGGGTTTTCCAGGGTCTTTCTATTTTCCATAGTCATTTTGTTTTAAATTACACTACCAATTGCTGCTTACACCAGCCGGTACATAAAATACCAACATGAAGAATAAAGCATTTGTTCAGTAAAAAATAAATGAGATGCAAAGGATTGAAAAAATGTTCCGTGTGATTGTTGCATACACGTAAGTTGTGACAGATTTTAGTCATTAAAAAACTTAGTGCTGTTTTTTAGGGTTGTTTCATAAATCGCTACTATGAACATTGGAATTATTGCACATCTTAAACACCCCATAAAAAAGCCTTTTATGGGCGGATTGGAAACTTTTACTTACGAAATTACCCAAAGACTGATTGCCAAAGGTCATCAGGTTACTTTATATGCAAGCGAGCAATCAGACCATAAATTAAATGTTCATGTGATACTGAGTGATATTGATTACGACAGGGAAACATTCAGCCGTTTTCGTTCGCACGAATTAAGTGAAGATTTCATCTCTACCCACCACGCTTACCTCGAACTCATGCAGGATATTGACGGTAAAAACCATGACGTCATTTTCAATAACAGCCTTAACTATGTTCCGGTTACCATGGCTACTTTAATCAATACGCCGATGGTTACGGTATTGCACACTCCGCCTATTTTCGAGATGAAGAGAGCCATGTCTTACGAACGTAAAAGCGGTAAAGTGCGGTATGTCAGCGTTTCCAATTCAAACGCAATTGCATGGCAACCATATTTAAATTCTTGTGAGGTAATTACTAACGGCGTAGACATGCAAACATGGAAATATTTTGATCAACCAACCGGAAAATACGTAATATGGTTTGGTCGGATTCATCCTGACAAAGGTACCCACATTGCCATACAAGCCGCAAAAATTGCCGGTTATAAAATCAAAGTTGCAGGCAGCATAGCTGATCACCATTACTATCAAACCTATGTAGAACCCCTTATTGATGAACAAGTGGAATTGCTTGGAAATTGTTCACATGAGGAATTAAATGAGTTGATAGGAAACGCCTTATGTGCAGTAATAACACCCTGTTGGGAAGAACCTTTTGGTTTGGTTGTTGCCGAAAGCCTGGCCTGCGGAACACCTGTAGCTGGTATTGCAAAAGGTGCTTTACCCTATTTAATTACACCCACCACAGGTTGCCTGACGAGCAGTTCCAATCCTGCTGAATTAGCTGATTGTATCGGAAATGCCATCCATTTAAAAAGGGCAGATTGCAGGCAACACGCCGAAAATACACTAAACATCGAAAGAATGGCTGATGCTTACGAACAGGTATTAATGGATTCGATACAGCAGCAAAAGCATGTGGAAGCCCTATAATATAGCATTTTATGTACATCATCATGGCTCCGGTCACATCATGCGCACCCTTGCCATTGCCCAATCAGTTAAAAATTGCAGGATCAGTTTGCTTGGCAGTAATCTCCAGGCTTATGCTAAATTAATACCTGAAGATTATCAACAGGTTCATTTGCCTTTGGATATTCCGGAAGCAACAGATCTTGCTTTTACTGAAAGAAAACCCGCAGGAATTCATTATGCTCCGTTAAATGTGAAAGGTCAGTTGGAAAGGGTCAGTATCATCACTGATTTTTTCGCCCGCACCACTCCGATGCTGCTCGTTGTAGATGTTTCCACGGAAGTGGCAATGCTGGCCACCTTGGCCGGCGTCCCTTATGTATATGTTAAACAACATGGCAACCGGATTGATTTACCACATCTTAATGCCTACCGCAATGCGGTTGGTTTACTGGCACCTTATCCCGAAAAAATGAAAGGAAATGATGCAGACTGGATTTTCGAAAAAACATTTTTCGCTGGGGGAATATCACGTTTTGAACCAGAGCCAGTCCAGGTAAGCCACGATCATCATGAAGTAGCCATCATGGTTGGAAGCGGCGGTACGAGTATAGATCATAATTTTATTCAATATATCGCTGAAACATGCCCTGATTGGCACTTCCACATCATCGGTAAAATAATAACAAAGGAGTACCCAACATATAACACTACTTTTCACGGGAGTTTGCCTGATCCAAGAACATTGCTAAAAACCTGTAGCATTGTGATTGGAAATGCCGGACACAATACCGTAATGGAAATGGCAGCACTAAACAGAAAGTTTATCGCAATACCAGAAATGCGCCCGTTTGATGAGCAATTGGCTAAAGCAGAAATACTGGAAGAGTTAAAACTTGCCCTGGTTATAAAGCCCGAATCGTTGTATCATACCCCATGGGGAAATTTGCTTGAAAATATGCATTTATTTATGCCCGAATGGAATGGAATTGTAACACCTAATGCAACACTATTAGCAGCTGGCTACCTCACAAAATGGTATAGAAGTATTTTTAGTGAATCAGGTACTTTTTAATGCAGAAGCTATTTGCTTGTGGTCAGGAAGACGGATGATCTGTAATTTGTCCGCAGTGAATTCAACATATCCCATTGATTGAAATTTGTTAAGCCATCCTTCCATTGGCCAACTGCCCCACTTTTCCCTGAAAGTAGTAGCATTCTGAACAATGGCTTGCAAATGGTTAACCGGAGGATCATAACTTTGATGATATTGATGGTATGCCCAGGCATCAATGGTTAAAAAGTCTACTTCCTGTTGATGGGCTGAAAATCCAAAATCAGTATCTTCTGCGCCGTAGCCAGTAAAACTTTCATCAAAGCCACCTATCTTCTCGAAGTTTTTTTTTGAGCAACCAAAGTTTAGCGACCAGAAAAGATAATACGGATACTGGTCAAGTTTTCCACGTACCGGATCCGCAATCCCATATTGTTCCATATTAAGCAAAAGGTCTGGCGCCGACATTGCTGAAAGTGGTAAGTAAGCTACCCGTCCTGAAACTAAAGCTTCGTTTTCTGCAAAAGCCTTTTCATACGCTTCCAAAAAATCCGCAGCAGGCATGCAATCTGCATCTAAAAATATCAACTGATGATACGAGGCCTGACGAGCCGCATAGTTGCGGGCTTCGGCCAGCGGCAAAGCATGATCTGAAAGCAAACTGTATTCTCGAATGGGAAATTTGTCATTTGTGAGATGATAAACATCCTCGTTCATGTGTACCACAATTAGCTCATCAGGAAATCTGCCGTTAATATTTAATGCTTTAATCATATTATGGATAGCAGTTTTTCTGCCGCGAACAATCGTGAGGAGAGACATCTTCATCTTTTGCTAACCATTTTTATCCTAAATGGTTTAATAAATCTAACAGGCGACACCTATCCGCTCCAGACACCCAAAATGTCCACCAGTTTATCTAAAGCTAAATCCCGTTGGTCAAACTCCTGAAATAAAAAAGCAAAAGAAGCTTTTTCGGTATCAACATGTATTTCTGGAAAATCTTTACTCAATATCCGGTCTTCATGGTCATATTGAACCAGGTCCTTCGGTCGAACCATGATAATACTATCTATTTTGATAAATGTGTTTTGAATTCGGATGAATTTCCCATGCTGTGAGATTGGCATATCAGTCAAGTTTAGTTATGGATGCAAAATTGAAAAACTCCTCACCCATTCACAAGTTGACCAGGCATTTACCTTAAAATTAGAAGCGTAAAACAATCTTTTTTTATTGACAATTATCAAGTTTTACCTATTGATGTGTAGCGGTATTATGCCCAGCATCTCCTACAACTAATACACAGGGAATTTAATTTCATTAAGATTTTAATTAATTTAGCCCGCACATAAATCATTGATATGGAATTTGCAGACTTCAGTATTCAATTAGCTACCCAGCTCGCATCATCATCTCCTGTTCAACGAATAGCTTTCGGACTGGATATTTGCAGGAGGTTGTATCCGGATTATATCCATTTTCATCAGGAATATCAATGGGGCGATCCATCTGTTTTAAAACGTGCTATTGATTATGTAAGTCAATCTATGGGTGCTGCAACTGATGAAGATATATTAAACGGATTAATGGATGAACTTGACCTCGCTATCCCGGACACGGAAGAGTTTGGCGACTTTGCCACCAGTTATGCGATTAACTCCGCCTGCGCCGTTTGGGAATTATTAGAGTATCTACTTGATCAGGATCAGACACATTTGATGCACATGAGTACCTTAGCAACTGAAACTATTGATTTTAAACTGCAGGAAGCGGATGAAACCTTAACAGCTGACGAGTTGAGCAAGCACCCTGCACTATTTAAAGAATGGGAATATCAGCTCGAAATTACCAGGTAATGAATTGCATTTTTCGATCGTAAATTTACTTACAACCTAAACATTTGTTTGATTGACCATGTTATCGGGTTATTAGATTCAATCATGCTATTAGATAACTCCGACATGCTTAACAGCGCCTTTCAGATAGAACATAATCCCGACCTTGAACAGATTGATTGGGAACACATCTTGTTTTTATTTCAAAAGATAAACTGGAAACACCGCGAATCAGCAGAAATTAAAAATGCCTTTAAACTCAGTACAGAAACGATTTTTGTTTATCACGAAGCCAAGATTATAGCCTTCGGGCGGGTGATTGGCGACGGAAGATACTATGCCATGCTGGCCGATATCGTGGTTGATCCCGACTATCAGGGAAAAGGTCTGGGAAGCTTCCTGGTAAAGTCACTGAACGACAAACTTGTCAATTATCACTTTGTAAATTTAAGTGCAGCACCCGGTGCAGATCGTTTTTATAAATCCTTAGGATGGAAGAAACAAACTACAGCTTTCATTTGGCCGCAGGGTCCAAAACAGTTACGCCAGCATTGCGAAAAAGAAAATTAATAATCTGATGAACAAAACCTAATACAATTTACAGCAACCTGTATTTTTCAGGCTCTTCGAAAAACTGAAACTTTATCAAAAACCTGATGTTTCAGCAATATGAATATCAAAACACCTGAAAATTTATATCGAACGCTTACCTCTATCGTACTTTACACCGCTGGTTTGGTGATATTGCTCTGGTTTCTTTTCAAAATTCTAAGCGTAATACTACTGGGAGTTTTTGCCATAGTACTGGGCATTATTATCAATGCACCTGTAAGTAAACTGGAAAAGAAAGGGCTCAAGCGATGGCTGGCTTCCCTCATTGTATTTTCCATTATATTCGGCATCACCATCTTACTCGGATGGATGGTTGTGCCGCATTTAAGCGATCAGCTTGATGTTTTAATTGGAAATGTTCCAAAATATTATGCCAGCATTAGCCAATTCTTAGATTCCATCCTTCAGAAATTTCCAGAATTACGCCGTGAGATAAATGAAGGCGGCATGTCGCTCTCATCGGCAATGCCTTCAGTGGGCAATACCGTACTTGGAATCGGCAATTTCTCTTTCTCCGTACTCGGTGGCATTTTCGTTTTTATCGTTTTCGTATGTATGGTGGTGTTTTTTGTCGGCAATCCGAAACCCATCATCGAATTGTATATTACCGTATTTCCAATTAGCCAACGGGAAAAGGCAGAAAATGCCATCAAGCATACCTCGGTGATGCTGGTAGGCTGGATGAAAAGCAACCTGATTGGCGGAGCAATTGAAGCCGTTTTGGTTTACAGTTTTCTAACCCTGATGAATGTTCCGGGGGCCCTGGTGTGGGCAGCATTAGCCTTTTTTTCAGAATTAATTCCTAAAATAGGATTTTATATAATGGCCATTCCGCCAACGCTTGTTGCACTTTCGGTAAGCCCGGCAACCGCTTTATGGTGCCTGGTATTCTTCCTGTTATTAAACGAAATGGTATCTGATTTTTTAATGCCGAAGCTACGTTCAACAACAATGAACATCCACCCCATGTCGTCATTATTTTTATTATTAGCCATGGGTAGTGCTTTCGGACTAACGGGCGCCTTACTTGCCACACCACTGGCGGCTATTATTAAAGCCTATTACGAAGAATTCTATTTAAGGCAGTTTCCAACTGACCCGCAACTAGAAAAGCGTAGCGATGAAATTATTTATAATTGATGGATTCGGCAGCATTAAGGCTCCATATAATTTTGCTATAGTTTAACAGAACTATTGGTTGAGATAAGGTGTTATACTTAAAAAGGACAAGACGATGATAGATCCAAAAGAAAAAAATAAAGATACACAGGAAGAAAATAAGGAAAAATTACAGGATAAAACGCCTGATAATAGTGATTCCAATTGGGATGAGCACCAGCAGATTGATGAAGAAGGCAATGAAATAACACCTAATGATATTAAATAGCCAGAAATGAAAAAAATATTGATGGTACTTTCCTCGCATAGCGAGATGGAAAACACAGATAGCAAAACAGGTGTTTGGTTAGGCGAGTTTACAGACCCGTATTATGAATTTATTGATGAGGGTTTCACGGTCGATTTAGTTAGTCCTAAAGGTGGCCGCCCACCTGTTGATCCTTTAAGCGAACTGACAGAAAATGTTACTTCATCAAATAGAAGGTTTCAGGATGATGAATTAGCAAAGGCTGCCTTTTCGCACACCAGTACATTAAATAGCGTTACGCATGCATCCTACGATGCAGTCTTTTATCCAGGTGGCCACGGCCCTTTATGGGATTTGGCAGTGGATAATAACAGCGGTTTACTTATTCTTGATTTTATGGATGCAAATAAACCAGTTGCAGCAGTTTGTCATGGTTCGGCAGCGCTGATTAGTGCAGAGAGATTAAGACCTGGCCTTTTAAAAGGCAAAATAATTTCAGCTTTCAGCAATACTGAGGAAACTTTGGTTGGCCGCAGCGGTAACGTTCCCTACCTTTTACAGACTAAACTAGAGGAGTTAGGCGCTACGGTAAACACCGCACTTTTGCCATTCGCCTCCCATATAGAAAATGATGGATTATTAATCACCGGGCAAAATCCATTATCAGCTTCATCAACAGCCCGATCACTGATAGATTATTTAACGCAAAATGCAGAATAATCATTTAACCAAAATATAATCAAGTTTGCAAGGCTAAACCTAAAATATCAGGTATTAGCCTTGCAGCTGATGAATCAAATTATCTTTTCTAAAACATTTTTTTGATAGGAATAGTTAAGCGCACATGGAAAGTTTAGATTCTTTTGAAAAATTACTCCTTCTTTTGCTTTTAGCCCTTGTACTTATTGGTGCCATAGCAGGCTTGGGCTTTTCTATGATTTTTCAAAACTTAATCTCTTAAATGCTGTTTAAAAGGGTATGAAAAAATTAGATAAATTTGAGTGGCTTTTAATATGTTTAATTATTGCCACCTTTGCTGTGGGCATTTTTGTAGCACTTAACCGCCAGGATGAACAGGCTAATCATTTTATTTACGGTACGCCAGGTGTCGCGTCAATCAGTTATTAATTGCGCCTCTTTTTTACCACTTATTTATTTACGTTGAGTAATCAATTGATCATTCAACGATTAACCTAAAGTCTGGTTAATAATAGCGCTTAACCATCAATAGGCTTTAAATCCCCTAATCTCCAATGGTTCAGTACTCCAGAAAAATTACTTGTTACCTAATTCTGTTATCAGGTTTATTCCTCGGTTTCACCGCTTTTGGGCAATCGCCTTCTTTACCGTTATCTTCAGATTCGGCGAAGGCCATACCTGACACCCTGTTATTTCGTATTCAAACTGCTCAAAGTGCCATTACAGAAATTAATGCCGCAAATAAAAAGGGTTATGATCTTGAGGCGATTAAAAATCGGATCGAAAATATCAGAATGGATATTAAACCCTTGCAGGTTGCTTTTGCAGCAAAGGGAGAACAACCTGACAGCAAAAGCTTGTTAAGCTACGATTTGATTTTAAAAGATGCCGATGTTAAGCTGAAATCCATTGCTGATGTTCTGATTAAAAACAGTAACGATTTACAGCGGATGAATGAACAGGTACTGGCCTTAAGTAATGATTCCCTGTTGAAAATTAATGCGAATGGGAATAGCAATAAGGATCTTTATTCAAGCCAGATTGCCGACTTAAAACAAAGGCTTCAAAATGCAGGTAAAGTAACAGGCTCCAATCTCGATTCGGTTAACCGGCTACTGGCAGAAAATTCCGAATTAAATATATTAGTAAATGACTTACGGGCGCTGGCCAGCGATAAACTCTCCCAATCGGGTAAAATGGCGCTGAGTAAACAAGACCCTTATCTCTGGGAAGCCCCCTTGTCTGATAAAACTGATCAGCCTACTGCAAAACTTCTTGTTGCTGCCTATCAAGGTCAGCAACAGATTTTAAGATATTTCATTAATAGCACCTGGGATAATCGTTTTGTAGCCATCATGCTCGCACTGGCTTTTATGATTTGGGTACACCGTAATTTTAAAAGTGCTTCCCGGGCATCTGTCAAAAGAAAAATTGGCGAACTCAACTTTGAATACATCCGCCCATACCCCATTCTATCATCATTTATTGTATTGTTTGCCATTACGCCGCTATTCGAGCCTGATGCACCATCTCTCTATATTGAACTCATTTCCTTATTCCTGCTTATTTGTATTTCAGTACACCTGTGGAAAAGGCTCGATAAAAAACAGCTTCGCTTCTGGCTGTTGATTATATTTTTGTTTGCTTGTATTATTGCGGGCAATGCGGTTGTCAATGCAGCCTGGCCTCTACGGCTAGTCATGATTGCGATTAACCTGTTTTTTGTTTACCTCGGATTTAGCCTCCGCCAAAAAATGACCATCACAGCGTTCCCCAAACGCTATGCCCGGGTAGCCATTTGGGTGCTCATTATTTTTAATATTTTTTCCGCTTTGCTCAATATTTTTGGCCGTATAGATATGGCCAAGGTAACCCTGGCTACAGGAGTAATTGGAATTATCGAATTAATCGGCCTTGCCGTTTTCACCCAAATTGTGCTTGATGCTTTTGAACTGCAAATGCGAATCAGCTCCTGTAACAAGGGTATTTTTTCGCGTGTTAACCATGCAAAAGCAAAATCCAAACTTAAAAAAGTATTATCAATCGGATGCTTAATTGTCTGGCTGATGGTTTTAATGATTAACCTGAGTGTAATTGGTGGAATATGGGAATGGATTGATACGATACTTTCTAAACCCCGCACCTTTGGCAGCATCCATTTTAGTTTTAGCAACATTCTCTTTTTCAGCATTATTATTTACGTAGCCGGCAAACTTCAGAAACATGTGCCTCTACTTTTTGGAGAAGAAAAAATCACTTTTAATGAAGCCAGCGGACATAAAGGCTCTAAAGTGGCCCTGGTACGATTGGTTATTATTGTTATTGGCGTACTGTTAGCGGTTACAGCTTCCGGCTTACCAATGGATAAACTTACTGTAGTACTGGGCGCTTTTGGCGTAGGTATTGGTTTAGGAATGCAGAATATCGTTAACAATTTTGTATCCGGTATCATTCTTATTTTCGAAAAACCTTTCCGGATAGGCGATTACGTGGAACTGGCAGATAAAAAAGGAAAAGTCAGGGATATCGGCATTCGGTCAAGCAAGCTTCTTACCCCTCAGGGTTCAGAAGTAATTATCCCTAACGGAGATTTATTATCCGGCCGTTTAGTCAACTGGACACTGAGTAACGACTTTATCAAAACAGAGATTATTTTTAAAGTAGCCATTGATGCAGATATGGACGTTATTTCAAAACTGGTTAACGACTTACTTTCCGACAATGGGGTTGCTGTAAAACAGTTGCCTCCCGAAATTTTACTGAATACGGTGACCGCAGATGCCATTGAAATAAAGGTGCTCGCCTGGATTAGCAGCATTTATGTGGAAGCTGAATTTAAAAGTACATTTTTCAAACAACTCTTGCCTAAATTATCAGAGAAGAGTATTGCTTTAAAATAGCTTATGCAAAAGCCCTCCTATTTAAATTTCGATAAACAAGGTTATACATGGAAAGCGGGTGTTGATTATAGAAAAATGCCCGAAAGTTACCGGGTAGGAAAAGGTGAACAGGGCGTGCTCATTTGCGAGCCTTATAAATCAGAAATCGGGCAATACTGGAGATTTAAAAACCCGGATATTGCGCTTGAAAGCGCTTCAAAAATTTATACCCTTTTCCAGAATTATTTAAAAGATAATGAATTTGTTGGTGCGGATATGAGTCGGAAGTTTTTACAAATGGGCTACACCAGAGCCAGACGTTACGCCAATTACCAGGGCGGAAAAAAGTACGATAAGGAAAATGATTATGCCCCCCTTACACGCGGAACAGGATCGGCAGAAAAAGCAGAATCAGCTGCAGTTTTTTACAAATTCTGGAAAGAAGCAGAAGCTAACCCACAGTACGCCTCACTAAAAAAAGATTGGAAAAAGCGGCTGGGATAATACTATTTGTTAATTGAATTATCTGACAAGCAATACCCCATAGCCATCATTAAATTTCCTTTAAGGTACAACAGTATAAAACAGGTAAGAAGCAAAGATTACTAACAATACAATCCCCTGTTGCACATTGGTTTTCCCTGTGGCGAGTGAAAACATAATGGTGATCATAGAAAGTAATAGCAGCACAGTGGAACTCATATCAATCCCTAATGTAATCGGCATGCCGAAAATGATAGACACGGCCGCTACCGCCGGAATAGTTAAGCCAATACTGGCCAGTGCCGATCCCAGGGCAAGATTTAAACTGGTCTGTAACCGATCGGATTTCACCGCACGATAAGCCGCCATCCCCTCTGGCAACAACACAATTGCAGCAATAATTACCCCGACTACAGATTGTGGTGCACCTAGGTTAAGCACCATAACTTCAATATCTTTTGATAGTAATTTAGCCAGTACCACAACAGAAAATAAGGCTATTAGCAGTAAAAACAGACTTGAAATAGCTGTAAAATTATTCGGTGCTTCCTCATGCTCTTCTTCCGATGTAGCATTCTTTGGCAAAAAATAATCCCGGTGTCTTACCGTTTGCATAAAAATAAATCCTCCGTATAACACAAGTGATACAACCGATACAAATATTAACTGACTGGTGGTATATTCCCCAACGCCACTGCTTACAGTATAATTTGGCAGAATTAAAGTCAGCACTAAAATGGCAGCAAGGGTTATCAGTGCAGCATTAACGCCCTGCAGCTTATAAAGTTGCTCTTTAAATTTTATCCCTCCTTTTAACAGGCAAATCCCGACAATCGCTGTGAGGATAATCATTACAGCTGCGAAAACGGTATCCCTGGCTAACGCTCTTGTACTTTCACCTCCGGCAAGCATTAATGATACAATAAGTCCAACTTCAATGGTGGTAATGGCAAGAGCCAGTATGATTGTTCCAAAAGGCTCGCCTACTTTGTGTGCAATAACTTCTGCGTGATGAACAGATGCCAATACACTTCCGATGAGTAAAGCAGCCAATAACAGCTTAAAGTAAAGGTTAGGATCGCTCCCGGCTATAAAATAAGCAAGTACACTTGCAATTGGTAAGGCAATGGTCCATTTTGGCAAGTCGAGATTCTTCATAGATTTAGCATAAATGTAAAGTAATGGAACAGCCAAACCGCTAAAATGTTGGCGCTTTTTTAAAGATAGCCTTTATTGCATTAAAAACCCCGCTAAATTAAACAGTAGATCAGGTCCTGTTTTTAATCAATAAAAGGCCTGTCATTTCACCCCGCTTTCATAGGGATAACAGCCCGGTGCCCGTTGAAAAAAAGGAAATAAATTGATTGGCCAGCTCGCAACTTTGTAAAGATTTGAACCCTGCAAAAACTTTCATTTCTTTTTTAGCTAAAGCCTAACAAATCTTTGTTTCAGGCGTTTATCTGATATGAAAATTATCCTGACAGGCGCTACGGGTTACATCGGCAGAAGGCTCTTACCCGTGCTTTTAGAACAAGGCCATGAGGTATGGTGTGTCGTTCGTGATTCGGCAAGGCTTGATATCTCTGCTTTCGATCATTCAAAGCTTAAAGTGATTGAAGCTGATCTGTTAAAAGCAGAAAGTTTGAAAGCTTTACCTCTTGATGTAGATGCTGTGTATTATTTGGTGCATTCCATGAGTTCGGAGGGTAATTTTAGCAAACAGGAACTGAAATCTGCCGAAAATTTTGTTCATTACCTGGATCAAACCACAGCCAGACAATTGATTTACCTCTCCGGCATTATTAATGAGAAAAAGCTGAGTAAACACCTGGAAAGCAGGAAGGTTGTGGAGGAAGCACTGACAAAATCAAAAGCTGCCACAACGGTATTAAGGGCGGGCATTGTCATTGGATCAGGAAGTGCATCTTTCGAAATTATTCGTGACCTGGTTGAAAAACTGCCTGTGATGGTAGCACCGAAATGGCTTAAAACCCGTTGTCAACCCATTGCCGTACGCAACGTTATCCAGTTTTTAATAGGCGTACTCAATCATGAAGAAACCTTCGGCAAACACTTCGACATTTATGGCCCTGATTTACTCACTTACAAGCAAATGCTGGAACAGTTTGCCAAAGTACGTGGCTTAAAAAGGAAGATTCTAATCGTGCCGGTATTTAGCCCAAAATTGTCTTCCTACTGGCTTTATTTTGTTACGGCAACCTCTTATCCCTTAGCTAAAAACCTGGTCGATAGCATGAAAATAGATGTTATCCCCGAGCACAATCATTTGGCAGAAACGCTAAACATTGATCTGATTCCTTATCAGGAAGCGATTGCAATGGCTTTTGAAAAAATAGAACAAAACCTGGTACTTTCAAGCTGGAATGATTCAGGAAACAACCGTATTTTTCAAAACAGATTATCCACCCATATCGAAGTTCCAAAGTATGGCGTTTTCCAGGATAAGAAGCAGATGAAAACAAAAAACCCGGAAGAAGCACTCAACCGAATTTTCTCCATTGGCGGTAAAAATGGCTGGTATTATGCCAACTGGTTATGGAGTTTCCGCGGTTTCCTCGATCGCCTGTTTGGTGGAGTTGGTTTAAGAAGAGGGCGAAAAAATGCAGCACAAACTTCAGCAGGTGAAGCACTGGATTTCTGGCGGGTCATTCTGAGCTCCCGCGAACAAAAGCGTTTGTTACTCTATGCAGAAATGAAACTCCCTGGCGAAGCCTGGTTAGAGTTTTGTATTGATGATAAAAATGTTGTCCACCAAACCGCAACCTTTCGCCCGCTTGGTTTAAGCGGTAGGTTGTACTGGATGGCCATGCTTCCTTTTCATCATTTCATTTTCCGGGGTATGTTGTCTAAAATTGTAGCTGCCGGATAATAATCAGGCTGGAAACTTTCGATAAAGAATTTAACGCTATACTATTCTTGTTTAAGTTTTCGTTTAATTCTGCTCAGCGTTTCGGGCACTATTCCAAGGTAGGATGCAATTAGGTTTTGCGGAATGCGCCCCGCCACCTGCGGGTTCGATTGAATAAAATCAAGATAGCGCTCCCTTGCACCATACGCGATAGAATTTCGCAGCCTTCTCTCCTTGGTAACAATACTATTCTGATACAATATTCTGAAAAAACGATCCATTACAGGTACCTGTAGGGTTAGGGCTTCATAATCCAGCCTGGATAGCAGTAACAGCGAAGAATCCTCCAGGGCGTCAATATAGGATATAGAAGTTTCAGCGGTTAAAAAACTGTTAAAGTCTGATAACCACCACCCTTCCCAACCGAACAGGCTCATGTGTTCTGTACCTTTCTCATCAATATGATAGGTACGCAACAAGCCTTCAGCCACAAACGACATATACCTGCACTGCTCGCCTGCACTTAAGATATATTCCTTCTTTTTTAAAACCCTGGGTATAAAAAATGTGCGAATCAAATCCTTATCCCGGCCAGTTAACGATACCTTTCGTTCAATATGATTAAATAGAATGTCAAAATCTCTCATGGTTCAGCGTAAAACTAATGATAATGGTGCTGGCAGCAAACCTAAAATTAATGTAAATCCATTCACTTGACAAAGGTCAAGTGTTTTGTTCGGATACGGGCTTAATTTTGTTAAAAAATCAATCAATGGAAAATATAGCATTAGTAGTAGGTGCCAGCGGCATTACAGGGGGCAATTTAGCCGAAAAACTGGTACAGTTGGGCTGGACAACCTATGGCCTGGCCAGAAACCCTGGTAAAACAAATTATATTCCCGTTCAGGCAGATTTATTAGACATCGAAAGTCTACAAAACGGCCTTAAAAATATTAATCCCACGCATGTATTCATCACCACCTGGATGCGACATGATACCGAAGCAGAGAACATTCGGGTCAATAGCCTGATGATCAGAAATTTATTGAACGTGTTAGCGAACAGGAAAACTATTAAACACGTAGCGTTGGTAACCGGATTAAAACACTATTTAGGTCCCTTTGATGCCTATGCTAAAGAAGGTCTTCTACCTGAAACACCCTTGCGGGAAGAACATCCGAGACTCCCGATCGATAATTTCTATTACGCCCAGGAAGATGAAGTTTTTGCTGGCGCAAAGCGAGATGGCTACAGTTGGAGCATTCATCGGCCGCATACGGTTATCGGAAAAGCGGTAGGAAACGCCATGAACATGGGCACTACGCTGGCAGTTTATGCGGCTATCTGCAAGGAAACAAATCGTCCGTTCCAATGGCCGGGATCCGAAGCACAATGGAATGGCATATCCGATGTAACCGATGCCAGGTTATTGGCTGAGCACCTCATCTGGGCCGCCACAAGCCCTCAAGCAAAAAATCAGGCCTTTAATGTGGTAAATGGCGACATATTTCGGTGGAGTAGATTATGGCACAAAATTGCTGATTATTTTGATATTGAGCGTGTAGGCTATGAAGATGCCATTCATCCACTCGAAAAAGAAATGGCTAACGACCAGATTACCTGGACAAAAATTGCTGAAAAATATCAGCTTGAAGAACATCACCTGGATCGCCTGGCATCGGCCTGGCACACCGATCTGGATTTGGGCAGACCAATCGAAGTGATGACGGATATGTCAAAAAGCAGAAAACTAGGCTTCTTAACTTATCAGAATACAGAAGAAACATTCTTCGGGTTGTTTGATGAATTAAAAAAATCAAGGTTGATCCCATCAGCTCAATAAAAATCAATACCAAACATAAGCTCAAAAATATCATCCTTTTGAACGAAGTAAAAAATATGCTGAATTGATTTATAGAATTCGTTTACTGGTCGCTGAATCCCATTGCTTCGAAATTGGGATGGTAATGATGATCTTTTGATACAATGCGATTGTGGCGGTTTACCCCTGTTCAGAATCTGTGCATCCCGAGCAGGGGTTTAACCTACCCAATAATAATCTTGTTCTCTGCTCCCGTGCGGGAGAATATGAAAACTATCTTATATCAATTTTAGATCGGTACAGCATATTTTTCATGCCAAACCTATTCATCCGCAGTATTAATGTACGCACTGAATGTTGTGCTTTTTCTTCCTAATAGGCGCTCTAAATCTCCTGAATGATCTTCAAAAATGCCCTGGTCAATCGCATGGAACCAACCGGTTAAGAATTCAGCTAATTGAGCAGGCATCCCTTTTTCAGCTTGTTTGACAATATATTCTTCAGGTGTAATTTTTGAAAATGGAACAGGCATTCCAGCTTGTTCAGATAGCATCCGGGCAATATCAGAAAAAGAAATTGACTCGCTTCCACCCAGAGCGTAGGTTTTCATCCGGTGCCCGTCAGAAGAAAGGATTTCCGCATGGGCTTCTGCTAATTCGTCCCGCAGCGCCGGAGACATTTTACCATCGACAGATGGAATATGAATGCCATTTTGAGCGTAGTCTGTGCCATAATACAGCGGCAACACATCCAGAAAGGGTGGATGAAAAACAATGGTATAATCCAGTCCCGATGCCCGAAGCAGTTGTTCCGTAAAAATATCTGATTCCGTAACTTCGGGCATCACTAAGCCTGAATTGGCTTTCCGCATTACAGACATATAAACCACATGCTTAACCCCGGCTTGCCTGGCTGCTGAAATCACGTTGTAATGCTGTGTGAAACGATCTGAAAAGGCAACTGCACTGGTTAACATCAGCCGGTCAATCCCTTTAAATGCATGTAGCAGGGAATCAAAATCAGCATAATCACCACTCCGCATTTCAACGCCCGTTCCTTCAAGTTCCGGTACGGTCCGTCCTCCACGGGCAAGCCCGAAAATTCCTTCAGCAGGTAGTCCCTTTTTTAATAAGTGAATAATTGTACGTTGTCCGATAGCACCTGTAGCGCCGGTTACCATGATATTTTTCATCTAGCGATATATAGTTTAAATTTAAATCATTAATTTTGATTGCGATTTGCAAGTAAACAAAGATAAAACATAATACTTGCAAACCACAAGTATAAATCCACATCTGAATGTCATGAAAGAAATTATCCAACGATCGGATTGCCCCATATCCTTCTCACTTGATTTTATAGGCGATAAATGGGTGCTGCTAATTTTGAGGGATTTAATATTTACCAACAAAAAGAGTTACGGGGATTTTCTGACCTCAGCAGAAAAGATTGCCACTAATATTCTTGCAGACCGGCTCAAATTATTGGAATCGAATGGATTTATACAATCAGTAGCATCACCGGAAAAAAAGAATAAATTCCTCTACAGCCTGACGAAAAAAGGGATCGACCTTATTCCCGCAATCGTAGAACTCACCTTATGGGGAGCAAAATATAGCCCTTTCGACAAGAGCGAGATGGTGCAAAAACTCAAAAAGAATAAAGCGGAGACCATAAAGCAAATAATGGATCAGCTGGAGAAGGACACTAAAATTTAAATGCTGTGACTCCATAATTTTTAAGCTGATTATATTTTCAAAGGATACGGCACTACCCTACCCGGAACGTCATTGCAGAGGAGGTTTCTTGCCGATTGGCGAAACCTATGCTTTTAGCCGTGAATAGTATCCCATACCCTATCGGAAAAAATATCCTACCGCACTATTCTAAATTTACAAACTCAAATAATTCAACACACAGAAAAATAATAAAAACAATGCTTAATAACTAAGAGTTTAGTTTATATTTGACTTATTAAATATGCTACACGTTATGAAATGGTTATATGTATTGGTGCTATTTATTTCTTTAGGAAAGAAAAGTTATTCCCAGGAGAACACCAAAATGAAGCTCGACTATGTAATCATCGCAGATGGTCAGATTATCTCGCAGGAAAAGCTGGAAGAATATGGCAAGTCAGGCCGCGTGAAAGCGATGAATAAAGGGGTTTCAGATGAAGAATACAGGCAGCTGGCGGCCAGATTCGGTGAGAAAATCGGTGAGAAGGACTTTATCATTAAAATAGATTTATTTCCTGATACGAACCAAACCAAGCTCCAAACAACCAGTACAGTTAAAGTTATAAAGGATGGTAAGGACGAATTGAATCTTCACTTGAATGATCTGGCCGAAGATTTTTCTGTGAATATGCTGGATGGCACAAGCATTACTTTGAGTAAGTTACGGGGTAAAGTAGTCTTAATAAATTTCTGGGCAACATGGTGCGCACCATGTCTGATGGAATTCACAGAAATGCCGGATAAGCTACTAAATCAGTTCAGTACGGATGACTTTAGGTTTATCCCAATATCGATTGGCGAAACTAAAGATCAGGTGAGTGCTAAAATGGCACAAATGAAGAAATATGGCGTCACATTTAATGTCGGCCTTGATTCAAATAAAAAAATATGGGATCTTTATGCCAGCGGAGCCATTCCAAAAAACTTTCTGATAGATCGAAAAGGTAAAATCCGTTTCATATCAATCGGCAATACCAAAGGTAGCGTGGAAAGGCTCGCTGCACAAATCAAAAAATTAGTTAATGAAGATTAGCAATTAACAAAATAACCTGCTCTTCCAGGTACAATAAGGCATAGTAAACCTGCAGATTTAATTCAGCTAAATGCGGTTGTTCCCCTTCTGATACCGATTCCCAACCTGCTATATCACTATCATTTATAAAACAATAGCTTTTAAAAATTCTGATGAATGCTATTTATATATTTTATTTCAGGAACGAACATAATGTCTAAATTGCCTTAATGAATGTGACCCACACGGCAATGCTGAGAGATTCTGTTAATCAGTTTGTTCAGCTATCGGATCAGGATTGGGAACTATTGGTTCCACATTTAACCTACCGCCGGTTAAATAAAGGAGAATTTTGGCTAACAGAAGGTAAAAAAGAACAGCAAATTGGTTTCATCCTGAATGGTAATATGAGGCATTACTACATCCATGACGGAGAAGAAAAAACCACCTATTTTTACTTTGAAAATCACTTGGTTGGCTCTTATTTCAGCGCACTTACCGACCAGCCTTCGCAGCTAACAATAGAAGCGCTAACAGATTGCCTGCTTATCGTTTTTCCTTATCGTACCCTCCTGGCGCTTTATGATCAGTCACATTCCTGGGAAAGGTTTGGCAGAAAGCTTGCTGAATACCTTGCTTTGGGGCTGGAAGCACGAATGGCTGCACTCCTGATACTCACCCCCGAAGAACGTTACCTGAAATTGCTCCAGGAAAATAAAAAGAAAATAATCGAACGCATACCGCAACACCTCATCGCAAATTATTTAGGCATCACACCGGTCAGCCTAAGCCGCATCCGGGCCAGGATAACAGGTAAAAAATAGTCCCCGGGTTTTATTATCTTTTGTTAACGTTCTGATGGCCCGCAATTCCGGAAATTTGGTGCTTAATCAAAAAGATAATGAAAAAACTACTTCAGGCAGAAGCCATCGTTCCATTTTTAATTTCAATTTTACTCATCAATACATTACCACTACATTTCGCCTGGTGGCTGTGGATCCCAATTTTTTTAATTCCAGACTTGAGTATGCTGGGTTACATCATCAACAATAAAACAGGCGCTTTTACCTATAATTTGGTCCACCACCAACTCGTTGCAATTGCTGTCGCACTGCTAGGTAGGATGCTAGATTTACCCTATGTCGAGCTGGCAGGCCTGGTGATGCTGGGGCATAGTAGCCTGGACCGTGTGATGGGCTATGGGCTGAAACTCAATACTGGTTTCAAATTTACCCATTTAGGGCCAGTTGGGGATAATTCAGTTAGCATAAATCATAAATAGCCAGATTGACGAATAGGAATTTAAATAATGCACCATAAAACCAAGGTGACTTTTAAGATCTTCCCGGCAAGAGGATATTTGCCAGGCTTTTTAGCGGAGGATATGCAGAAGAAGTTGCTGTACCCGCTGAAGCTGTAGTGGAAATTCCTGCAGCAATGACATCTTTGCAAGCAGTTGCATTTGGTGTGAATGCACTGGTCGCATCATGTAGCCTGGATTTGGCCAGCCTGAATAAAGGCGACCGGCTTTTAATCAGGGGTGCCACCGGAGGAATAGGCACCGTTACTGCGCTGATTGCACAAGTAAATGGAATCAATGTCACCGCTGCCGTTGGTGTAGCTGGAAGCCCTGAAAGAGATTTTGAAATGTCCTTTTTGACATGGGTGCATCAGTCATGAAGCCTCCATGTTTTTAGTGTGAACGCATTTTCTGATGAAGAGATCCGCAAACGCATGACTCAGGCTATTAGCGTTCGTAGCGCAACATGTCCTCCATGCTCCCGTTCAGGAAGTTTTTTCCCTGAAAGATGCTGCCAAAGCCCAAGATCTTATGGAATCAGGTACCTTTTTTGGAAAAATTATCTTTATCAATTACCCTAAAATCAGGAAAATCAATGAGCAAACAGGATCAAAAATCTAAATTCTTAACTGCCGGCTTAACATAAGTAGAGTTTCCCATTATATCATCCTGACGATGAAAGTGATGCCTCTAAAGGTATGTATCCCAACCGCCTGAATCGAAAAGAATTCTGTTCACAACGCTTATTTCAGGTTATCGCCATCTTTGAAATGCAGCCTTCTGAAAATAAATCCTGATAAGACGGTTAAAATTCCGACAACGAGAAATGTATACCTGAATGCATTGTGGATATCATCATGAATAAGTTTCGTATCCCCTCTGAATAACTTTAATACAATCAGTCCGAATGCCACACCAAATCCGATCGCCAGTTGCTGGTTCACCGAAACTAAAGAGTTACCGCTGCTGGTGTGATATGGCCGGAGATCGGCAATCGAAATGGTATTCATGGCGGTAAATTGAATGGAGTTAAAAAAGCCCAGTACGGCAATAATTGGTATATAATAATAAATGGAGGTGCCCACAGCAGGAATAGCCATGCTACAAATCAGCAGTCCAATGATAAAGGTATTCGCCATTAATGTTGTTCTGTAACCGAATTTATCTAAAATTTTGATTACCTGAGACTTGGCAATGATTGCAGTCAACGCCATCGGAGCTACTATCCAGCCAGAAATTACAGCCGATTTATCGTAAGCGATCTGAATCATCATCGGTAGCAGAAGTGGTATTGCGCTAATGCCTAAACGTGTAGCCAGGTTACCCAGTATACCAACCCGGAAGGTCCTCACTTTGAAAAGGTTCAGTGGAAAAATAGGATTTGAATCTTTTGAGGCATGTCGATAATAAAGATAGAGCAAGGTAAACCCAAGCAGCAGAACAGCCATCGCTGGTGTAGTATAAACAACATCTCCAAAAAGCTCAAGTGAAATAGAAAGCAGTAAAGAGGCACTCGCAAAAATCAGGAAGCCCCGCAGATCAAAATCAATGACTGCAGATTTATAATCAGGCATGTAGCGCAAACTCAGTACCACACCAACAATCCCCATTGGAATGTTGATCAGGAAGATCCAGTGCCAGGAAAGTAAGTCTACCATGTACCCTCCTACAAGTGGCCCTAATATGGGCCCTATCAGTGCCGGAACAATAGCAAAATTCATCGCTTTCAGTAAGTCTTTTTTTGGAAATGTTTTAACTAAAGCCAGTTTACCTACTGGTGTCATCAGGCTTCCGCCAATGCCTTGTATCATCCTGGAAATAACCAGCTGCGTCAGATTGCCCGACAGTGAACAAAAAAGAGAGCCCGCAGTAAACAATATTAAGGCCAGAATAAAGATTTTTTTGGTACCAAACTTATCAGATAAAAACCCACTCACCGGCATAAATACAGCCAGCGTGAGTACATAACCGATAATGGCATTTTGCATATTCAATGGCGACTGATTGAGGTCCTTTGCTATAGCGGGAAGGGATGTATTGAGAATGGTTGAATCCAGCATCTGCATAAAGATGGCTGTCGCCAGTATCATCGGGAGAACACGCTTGGTTGCTTCTATACTGTTTGGTGTTGTATTTTGCGGCATAACATAATGATGGCCTGTGTTAAGCCTTAATCAGTAAATCTGTTTTTGTAAATACGCTATCTTTCATACTACAGGCAGATAGCGACGAGGCCCGATTGCTTATCTAACCACACACAAGAAAGAATTGATTTACAAATGTGCTAATTAATTAATAATCTTTGCCAACTGCACAGCACAGTTTGACAGACTAATTAAAATTATGGGTACAATCAGCACAGGTGTTATCCGGTTCAATCAATGGATAGATTTAATCGCTTCCAAACATAAATCCTTTTTAATCTCTGTTGATACCTTACGGCCAAATGTAGTCAATGAAGTGCCGTCGCCGATATAATTGGTTTTCTCACCGGTTAACAGGTAATCAGCCTTTTTTTCAAGGTTAAATTTAAACTGGCCCTGCTCATTCGTGATCACCTTCAAGGCCGAACCATCCGTTCTGTATAGGGTAACAATAGCATGGCTTAGTGGTTTCCGGGTCTTTTTATTATAAACCGTGCCGCTCAATTTAAAATTTATCTTTTTATGATAAGCCTGGTCGTATAAATCATTGGCTTTATCGGATTGAAATGGCTCAAACGTTTGATCAGCTTCATTTAAGGAATACTGTGCCTTAACAGAAAAGGAGATCAACATACTAAAGAAGAATAGAAATGGTTTTTTATTTCTCATGGGTTAATTTATGGTGGATATGATGAAATGAACCGGGGTTCATTCATTTTTATTGATGATGGGTTGAATCATTTATTAGATTATTTTTTTTGCATCGGTTAATTTTTTTCTGTCAATAGATTGATAACCCGCCAGTCGTTCTTTAATGATAAATGCTTTCCGGTGATTGCCTTTAAGGTAACTGAGAAAAAAATCATGATGGAGTTTTTCCTTTAACTGATCATGGCAAAACAAGTCTTTGCCTTCCAGCATGGTATCTATGGCTATCACGATAGTTACTTCCGTTGAATTTTTAGGTAAGTAACCCCTGGCTCCGGCCTTCAGGAACGGAACGGCATAATCCCATTCGTCAAGCTCACTAAAAATGAGAATCCTGGAAGATGGAAATTCTCTGGCCATCTTTTTGATCTGCCTGATACCCCTTGCTTTACTCGAAATCATCCCTAAAATGATCAGATCCGGTACATCTTCATCATGATCAATGTCATTATAAAACCTCACGTTTCGCCAGTTGACATTAATAATGGCTCTTAACCTGCTGCGTACCAAAATCTCCCGGTCTAGGATGAGTATCTTTAATTTCTCTTTCATCTTTCTAAAAAAAGTCGTTAGAAATACCCCAGGGCATCATTAAGCGGATGTCTTCTAAAGATTGCTGACCTAAAATGCGGTGGACATAAACTCACTCCAGAAACTGCGCTAACGTGGAATTTTGTGCCTGCCGCCTGATATTGTAAAAGGGTGTGACATCCTGATGGACAGAGAAACCGGTGTTTCCGGGTTTTGGTAATCCAAAATTGCATCCCAATGTGGTCAATATGCATTAAAAACCACTCCATCCTGGCATCCTGCTGAACAAATGCTGATGCTGTACGGATTAAAATGGTCAACATAAAGATGAAGTAATGATGCATGTAGGGGTAAATTAATCGAGCGTAAAGATTGATCCTTCCTATGGCTCCTGACTGTCTACCATTTCAAAAATCTGCCCAATTAATCAGACCCTTATACAACATCTTCTAAAGCCCTAATCGAGCTCAATGAAATTTAAATAGTGTATATATTTCCCCAAAAATTTTAACTAATCGTCAGCCATGCGGAATAAATTCCCCAACACCATTCGATTGGTTTTTGTGCACAAAAAAGAAACAGCTTCCATTGAGGTGTCGGATCAACTGACATGATATGCACGGCTGGTATTGAACAGCAATTAGCTGTTCAAAGCTCATCAACCTGATGTTGCTGCTTACTGCGGCCATATCCAAAAAATAAAAAATTGATGTAAATTGTGGTCATGGGCTTCAATGTTGATATACATATCCTAAATTTGATGAGGATGCAGCAGAAGCTAAATAAATGCCAGATCAGAACAGTTTAATTCAATACAAATGATTGGAATACTCATTTCGCCCATTCTTTTTGCCCTATCCTTTTGGCTTTTTAAAACATTAAACGTAAAACGTCCCTGGCTTTTTGGTTTAATCGCCGCATTAATGCCCCTTGTATTTTGGATGTTATCGCCTTCAAAAAATGCCAATGGATATGAAGGGGATTTAATCCCGATCAAGACTGAAATCGACAATATCTCCGGTTATGAGCAGGCTGTAAAACTAATTAGCCACAATAGCTCAAAATTAAAGACGGAACAACAGCGAAATGCTAAACGGTATGAAGAGCGGCTCCAGCCTTTACCTACCACCGTGCAAGACAGCTTGTATCAATTGCTAAAAGACAAAAAGCTGCGTTTTCCGGCTTACACCCTTACTGTAGAAGGTAAAGATACGACGATAACCTTTCAGGGAAGCTCTGGAGATTATTTTATGAGAGGAAATCGCAAGAGTAAGCAGGCTGATTATACCATCTTCAGGCATTCTATATTTTACACGACCAAACCCGTAAAAGAAATTCAAATAAAAGAGGATGAAGAAGATACCCCCGGAGCGGTAATTAAAATTAAACCGAAATACTATTATACCATCGCCTCCGCATTGGAATATTAATATGTATTAAGCAAACATCGATACCTCTTAACCAGCGCCCCTTCAAGAAGATCCTGGGACAGCACCAATACCACTCAGCTGAAACTAAATTCAAAAGCAGTTGCTGTGGTTTTTAGGGAGCCGCATGAAGGCTACCGGATAGTGTATTAGCATATAAATCCTTGAGTGGATTACATGGCCTGAATTATTGAGTTTTATGTATTGATTATTATCGTTGTTCATGGGTTTACCGATACAGAAAGGAAATTGATACTGATTATCAAATGGTTACCTCTGGCTTTTTATGTTATACGAAAACTATATCGTTAAGATTAAAAAAAACTTGAAAAGTCGGTTGAACATCAAAAAATATTAATTAAATCTTTCTTCGATAGGGGCTTGCTCTTAAACTGCCTCACAATTAACATTAACTCTACGGATCGCTATCAAAAAATGGTCAGTTTTGATAGGTATTTAGATTCGCTTTTAAATTAGTCTCAAAAAACGAAGGAATCCATCCCTAGTTAAATTAGTCATTCATATTTAGGAGCTAATAGCTCATTACACCAAAGATTAGATAGTGGACTCTTACAAAACTAAACTTTAGTTGATGCAATTGGACAGCCTCATTTGGAAATGAAAAATGTGCCATATCCTAGCCTAACCGGGGCAATCGTAATTTCAGAGACCATGTTGAAATTCAGCAACCAGAGGCTTGATACGGAAGGTTTTAAACTGAATAAACGATTACTTAAAATCCAAATCTTCCAGTGATATATATCCCGCACCTATGATTCAGTAATTGATACAACAGGACGAGTTTTATATTTAGGTTTACAACAAACTTTATTTCAATTACCTAAACATACTGTATTTAGGCAGGTAAATTTTTGTCAATATAGCCATGCTTATCAAACGCAGTATTTGATTTGTAAAAAACTAAAAGTAACCAATAGTTGTTAAAGAAATACTCGTATAATCAAGCTTGTTTAAAACATAATTTTTTATAAAAAAATTCGACTTCAAAAAATGCGTATTTTAATCATAATCTTCCTTTTAGGACTAACATCTAAAGCATTTTCACAGACGGGGAAACTATTCGTGGGAACCTTAAACAATTCGATTAAAATCACCCTTTATTTGCAGGAATTAGATGAGGGCACAAATGCTGACGCCATTATTGGTGCGTATAAATACAATGATAAAAACGGATATCTCCTATTAAACGGATACAGAAATACGAACGGCAACATTATTTTAGTTGAGCAGGCGACACCTAACTTCTCGGGGATATTTTTTGGATTATTATCTGGGAACCAGATTTCTGGCAAATGGACAAGTGCTAACCAAATGTCAAGTTATCCCTTTAAAATTACGATGACAAAGGCAAAAAATGAGCAGCTAAAACTTTTTCAAGACGCAATTGCAGTCAAAGCACAGGAGTTTAGAAACTATTAAGTCAAGGTGATCGTTTAAGATACAATTCGGTCTAGAATTCTAGGCTTTTTTTAAATATAATGGCATCATTAGCATATTATGAAAGAAAATTGATCGGAGAAAGAACTTGTGCAGAAAGGGCTGACACATAAAAAAGCTATATATCCAAATTAGAGAATGCCAACCGGAACATTCAGCTTTCCACTTTAATTAGGATTTTTGAAAGGGGACTAAATTAGCGGATAGGGTTGACCTTAATATAACAAGAAATCAAAATCTTTTGTCTTCAAAAACGAACCAATGACTCATACCGTAAATTATTTTGGGCTGAATGAAGTCTGCATCCGATCTTCATCGTTACAATCGTTTTACGAGTTGGAAGAACACAAGACCCTGGCGAAGAACTTAAGAAAGCATTTGACAAACTTTTAAGCAATCATAAACTCCTCTCCCGACCAGGCATAACAACATCCAAAGCTACTCATCAACTTAATGGATACAGACTTTTGACATTTACATTGATATAAACAATTCTCAAACTTACCGCTTCGACTATAAACCCCACTAGCAGGTACGTAAGTTAAGCAGGTTATCATAAGATGCCCGCACTTCCATCCAGTAGGTAGCGGGCAATAAAAAAACCATACATAACATGAGGCGTATAAGTATTTTTCAATATACCTGTTGGATTTATGGTTTTAAAACAAAGACCCACACCAGCATACCATAGATTAAAAGCACCAGTATTAGTGAAATGAATGCTGAAACTACTTTGCCTTTCCAGGATAGAAAAAATGCTCTTCCAGACCCGGTGGGCAATTTTTGAACATAAAATTTATAGAAAAAAAAGCAAATTATTGCTACAGGTAAAACATATACAACAAACGGTATTACGATACTATAATATAAGTATGGGAGCATGATTTTTAAATAGTTGAGTAATAAGAATTCATTAAATCAAAATTGCGGCTACTCATGAACCCTATTTTTAAAAACAAAATTACAAAAAAACCTTATTAAAATCAGACGCTTAAGGTCAAACAGATCACGCTAAAAATTCGCTCCAGCAATAGTTCAAGCTATGAGTCCCTTTTTGGGGAAGGTTAAGATGATTGTATCGAAGAATAGATTTTTGTCTCAATAAACGAAAGTATTACTTCTCTAGTTGTATCTGTCTTTCAACTGTAAGTTCACTTAAACCACATACGGCATAGAGAAAAATTTTCTCAAAAAAAGGATGATAATCTGCACATATGCTGCGTATACCCAAAGATAACCAAACACCTCAGCAATAAATGGGAGTTATTTTTAATTATTTGTATCGTTAAGGATTCAGATTTCTCCATAAATATGGTAATTAATTATGATTTAATAAAAAAATATGTAGTTTAGTCAGGCAAAATGAAATATCTTACTAGTGACGAGGAAAAAACACTATTAATAAGGCTAAAGTCTGGTGAGCAGGAAGCGTTAAGTAATCTTTATAATGTTTATAGCGATCAATTAAGCTATTACATACAGAGAATTGCGAAATCGTCATCATTAACTGAGGATGTTGTACACGATACCTTTCTAAAAATTTGGCAATTCCGAGATCAGCTAAATCTTTCGCAACCTTTCAAACCCTATCTCTTCGTCATCGCTAAACGAACACTATTCAGCATCTTCAGACGAGCTCGACACGAGGCAGAAATACTTTCGGAGATAAAAAAAAACTACCATGAAGTAGATCAATCTACTCAGCATCTATTAGAGTACAATGAAAGCCTGGCGATAATAAATGAAGCGGTAAACCTTATGACTACGCAAGTAAGAAAAACTTTTATCTCCTGCAGAATAATGGGCATGAGTTATAAGCAAACAGCAGCAAATCTCGGCATTACAGAGAGTACTGTTAATAAACACATGAGCAAGGCCCTTCAGCTTGTTCGCGAACACCTGAATAAACGCACAGGAAAAATATTTTTATTTTTTCTATTTTTTATTGGATGTTTTTTTTCCCCCAAACGTACTATCAATAAATCAAGCATATTTTGGATAAATACATCGTCATACTTTTTGAAAGGTACCTGAATAATCAATGTTCGGGCGAAGAACTGGAAACGGTACTCTCGCTTATCCAAAGTGGAAAATTCCTAAAAGAATGGGATTATGTATTAGATAAGGATGCCAGAAATCTTTTAGAAAACGATACCAACATTCCATTGCGCCGTGAAATTTCAAAACTCGATACTCATCATCGTTTATTGAATTCAATCGAAGCGCACGAAAAAACCAGAAGAATAAAACCTTTTAAACTAATCTGGAAAGGCTTATCGATAGCAGCTGCCGCCAGTATTTTGGTGTTTTTTGGATGGTGGTTTTTCAGCCAAAATAATAATCCGAATACAATCGAACATATTACCTACCAGAATGACATTGCCCCTGGAAAATTCGGAGCAAGATTGCGCTTAACGAATGGTGAGGTAATTAAGTTAGACGGTTCTAAAAATGGACTGTCAATTGGAAATAAAAAGATCAGCTATGCCGATGGCACCGAAATAGAGCCGATAACTGGGGCTTTGACAGAAAAAATCTATACAGCCTGGACAGATAACGGTAATATGTATATGATCAACTTGCCAGACGGAACTACGGTTTGGTTAAATGCTGGATCTCAATTAGATTTTCCCGCTAAATTCACTGGGGAACACCGCTTGGTAAGCCTTAAAGGTGAAGCCTTTTTTAAGGTTGCTAAGAATAAATCCTTGCCTTTTATAGTGGAGAGTAAGGGACAGCGTATTGAAGTTTTAGGAACTAAATTCAATATTAATGGTTATCCGGACGAGCGGACTACAACAACAACATTAGTGGAAGGTAGTGTTAATATTACGAGCTCTAAAAGCAAATTCTTGTTAAAACCAGGGCAACAGGCATTACTTGATAATGCTGGAGTATTGGCCGTTTCTGAGGCTGACACGACGCTGGCTACCGCATGGAAAAACAATAAATTCGTATTTGAAAATGATGATATACAATCAGTAATGCGAAAAATTAGCCGTTGGTACGATGTAGAGGTAGTTTACGATGCCAGCATACCGAATACTACATTTGGCGGAAAGATATCTCGCTCCCAAAATGTATCGGCTATACTCCGAATACTAGAAAGAACGGGCGGGGTGCATTTTAAAGTTCAAGGCAAAAAAATCTATGTATCAAAATAAATCAACTCAAACCATAACCAATAAACTATGTACCAGAAACTACGACAGCAATAAAATCTAACAGAAAACCTTTGGGTCAAAAAAAAGACCAGAAGCATAACTTCTGGCCGGTTGGCTTGTCAACAAAAAATTATCAACTTATTATAGCGTCACCACCGCCGTGGAAAGTAATGGTGCCGCTCAAACCAAACTAAACAAACTTAATAATAATTGCCTACCAAAGCAATCATTATTGTCCCTTGTCGACTCAAGAAAGTTTAGTTCTAAAAACTAACGACAAAAATGTCTCGAATCTGGATCAAAAACCCTGGTATATGCCGACATATATACCACAAATTCATGTTAATTATGCGATTAACCGTCATTTTATTAGTAGCCTCATTAATGCAATTAAGTGCTGCAGGATTTGCGCAGAAATTGAGTCTATCGGTATCAAATGCACCACTAAAATCCATTTTGGCTAACATAAGCCAGCAAACTGGCTATGACTTTGTGTATACAGAGCAACTTCTCAGAAAAGCAGGCCCCATAACAATTAGCGTTAGAAATGCAGAACTTGCCGATGTATTAGATGAGATTTTAATCAAACAACCACTTAGCTATACACTAGATTACAAAACTGTTATCCTAAAAGCGAAAGAAGAATCAGTATTTGATCGTATCTTGAAAAAATTCCAGGAGATTGATGTCTCTGGTAAAATTGTTGATGAAAGTGGTAAACCTATACCTGGTGCTACGGTAAAAGTTAAGGGAAAATCGAAAGCGGTGATCTCGGGCCTAAACGGAGAATTTACGTTAAAAAATATTGAAGATACCGATCTTATTCAGATTAGCTATTTGGGATTTGATTTAATGGAGGTGAAAGCCAAAGCAAGCTTGAACAACATTGTTTTAAAAACGGCGACAAATAAGCTCGATGAGGTTCAAATACAGGCTTATGGTACAACTTCTAAGAGAATAAGCACTTCCAACATTAGTACCGTAAAGGCTGAAGACCTAGAACGCCAGCCGGTAGCGAATCCCCTATTGGCACTGATGGGTAGAGTGCCCGGCTTACAGATCAGTCAGAGCAACGGAAGCCCCAATAGCGGTATTACCGTTCGTGTTCAAGGGCAGAATAGTATTTCTAATGGAAATGATCCTTTTTATGTAATCGATGGAGTTCCTTATCCACCTCAGCTATTGGCAACAGGGTTAAATGGTGGAAATCTTGGAAACTCAGGAAGAACACCAGGTAATCCGCTTAGCTTCATTAATCCTGCAGATATTGAAAGTATTGATATACTTAAAGATGCAGATGCTACGGCCATTTATGGCTCCCGGGCTGCAAACGGGGCAATATTAATTACTACCAAACGAGGGCAGGCTGGTGAGATAAAGGTTGACCTTTCGCTTCAAAGCGGATTCAGTGAGTTTACCAACAGGTTTGACAAACTCAACACCGAAGAGTATTTAAAGATGCGGACTGAAGCACTCAAAAATACCAATGCTACCCCAAACGCAGCAAATGCCTACGACATTTTAAATTTATATGGATATGACAACAACAGGGATGTTGATTGGCAAAATGAGGTATTGGACAAAAAAAGCGTCTTTTCCAATTATCAGTTAAGTTTCTCTGGCGGAAATAATAATATCCAATATGTTATTGGTGGAGGCTACATTTATCAGGGATCATTCTTGCCTGGCGATTTTGGGAATACAAAGGCATCTGGACATTTCAACATTAACAGCACATCCAAAAATCGCAAATTTCAGGTTCAGTTTGGAGGTAGTTATATGAACGACAACAACACACTGCCTAGCTCAACCAATTTTGTAGCGGCAATTGTTCCGGCTTTGTCCCCTAATGCGCCACCTCTTTACAATCTAGATGGAACGCTGAATTTCGCACTGGATAATCTTGGTCTTTCTTCTTATCTATACGGGAACAATCCGCTTGCATCTCTTTCGGCCATTAATATCAATAAAACCAGAAATTTGATTAGCCACGCTGAAATAAGCTATCAGCTTTTTAATGGGTTACAATTGAAAACAAATTTAGGCTATAATGAGCTGAGCTCAAACGAACTTGTTACAACCCCGCTCTCGAGTTATCAGCCTTATGTGAGACCTTTTGTAAGCCGCTCATCGCAGTTTGGTAATAATGCAACAAGAAGTTGGAACGTGGAACCACAATTGAATTATCAGATCAGTAAAAATTGGGGTAATTTAAATGTTTTAATTGGTGCCAGTGCGCAACAGAACCAAAGTGAAGGACAAATAATAAATGCGTCAGGCTACGTTAGTGATGAACTTATGCAAACCATAATCGGTGCAACTACGCTGGAGGGTGCGGGTACAGTATCAGCCGCATATAAATATAGTGCACTTTTCGGTAGAGTTAATTATAACTTCAAAAACAAATATCTGCTCAACTATACCATTCGTAGAGATGGTACAAGCCGTTTCAGTCCTGAATATCGATTTCACAATTTTCAGGCTATTGGCGCAGGATGGATATTTACCGAAGAAAAGCTAGTAAAACAAAACTTACCGTGGTTAAGCTTCGGAAAGTTAAACATTAGTTATGGCACTACCGGCAGCGATCAGATTGGCGATAATTTATACTTTGCCACGTATGGAGCGTCTGCCAGAACTTACCAAACTCTTCCCGTATTGGCTCTGACCAGAATTGCAACCCCTGATCTGCATTGGGAGGAAACCAGTAAGCTGAACGTTGGTTTCAAAGCTGGTTTCTTCAAAGACAAAGTAGTATTTGAAGTTAATTATGCGAATAACCGTTCAACTGATCAGTTACTTTCTTATCTGGTTCCGTATTATGCCAGTGGATTTGGAACGGTAAGCAGTAATTTCCCTGCAATTGTAAGAAATACAAGTTGGGAATTGGCTTTAAATACGACTAATTTAAGGACCAAAGACCTTACCTGGACAAGCTCAATCAATGTAACCATTCCAAAGAACACTCTAGTTTCATTTCCTGATCTGGCAAGTTCTTCGTACGCATCTAGGTTGTTGATCGGAGAATCTGTAAACATCAGCCGCCAGTTTCACTTTTTGGGTGTTGATCCTGCTACGGGACAATATGTATATGCTGATAGTAAAGGTAATCCAACTATGAACCCGAATTCAGCAACTGATTATGTTTCAGTAGATCTTAATCCCAAATTTTACGGAGGATTTCAGAATACGTTCACATATAAAAACCTTTCGTTCGACTTTCTTTTTCAATTTATGAACAAAAAAGCTAAGAATGAATACTTCCCAACTACGCTCGCGGGTTCAGTTGGTAATAATCAGCCCAATTTTGTTACCAATCGCTGGCAAAATCCAGGAGATATTGCAGAAAGGATGCTGTACACTACCGCTTCAAGCGTTTCTTTCAATAACTCTTATCTATATAATGATGCAAGCTTTTCAAGTGCATCATACATTAAATTACGTAATGCATCGCTCTCCTGGAAAATACCCGAAAACTGGGCAAAGAATGTTTTCTTGAGATCGGCATCTGTTTTTGTTTTGGGCCAGAACCTGCTAACTATAAGCGATTATTATGGAAGAGATCCCGAATTCAATTCAAACACCAGCTATCCGGCATCCAGAACATTAACATTTGGGGCCAGATTAGGAATATAATAGATACAAGGAATTAAAAAAAAACACGATGAAATTAAGATTTTCACTCATTATATTCGCAGGTTTGATACTCATTAGCACAGCCTGTAAAAAACTAACAGATAGTGGTTTACCCAAAAATCTGCTAACGGATGAAGTAACTTTTGCTGCAGATGGAACAGCCATTGCAGCCGTTACAAGTACTTATGCTACAATCAGCAACATGAATATACCTGCTGACCCATTTAAAAGCATAGGATTGAGAGCAGGTTTATCGGCAGACGAATTAAGCTTTTTCAACAATTACCCCCCGTCTACCTCTGGTTATGATGACCTATTAAAATATTATCAAAACTCGCTAACAGCGGCCAACGCTACGCCATGGGTTCAATGTTACTCATTTATTTTCAATGCCAACGTAGCCATCAACAGCTTAAACATGGCTGATAAGCTCACTCCAAGAGTAAAGGAACAACTCTTAGGTGAAATGAAATTTATCCGTGCTTTCATGTACTTTTATTTGGTGAATTTATATGGGGATGTGCCGCTTGCCTTATCTGGCGATTTTACGCAAAACCAGCAAATAGGTCGGACCCCAAAGGCACAGGTATACCAACAGATGATTAGTGATTTGACAGATGCGCAGAACGTATTAAGTGAGGCTTATGTAGATGGAACTTTACTGGAATCAACACCAGAGCGTGTACGCCCTAACAAGTGGGCAGCAACTGCCCTATTGGCCCGATGTTATCTGTACATTGGAGAATATGATAAAGCGGAAGCGCAAGCTTCTTCGGTAATTTCCAATTCTACTTTGTATCGCATTACTGCCCTAAATGATGCATTTTTAAAGAATAGTCAAGAAACCATTTGGTCTACCCAACCCGTAGGAACATTAACCTTAGCGAATACTGCAGAAGGTAGGGTTTTTAACCTTACTTCATCAGGACCTAATACAACGACTCCAGTATACCTAAGCAAACAGCAGCTGAATGCTTTTACCCCTGGAGATCTGCGGGGCACTGTGGGATATTGGGTGGGATCTGTTACTGCTTCTGGAACCACATATTTATATCCCACCAAATACAAAATTGGAAGTACAAGTACTGCCACGGCGGAATATTCAATGATGCTGAGGTTAGCCGAACAATATCTCATCCGGGCCGAGGCGAGGGCGCAGCTTGGAAAGAACGCAGCATCCGTAGAAGATCTTAATACACTTAGAGCTAGGGCTAGGGCTGCACAAACTACTGCTGTTCCTAATCCACTTCCACCTATTTCTTCAAGCTTATCTCAATCAGATTTGTTGGCAACGGTAATGAAAGAAAGACAAGTAGAACTTTTTACAGAATGGGGACATCGTTGGCTCGATTTGAAAAGAACAGGAAATATAGATGCCGTAATGAGCGTTGTGACGCCGCTCAAAGTTATTGCTTCATCTACATCAAATAACTGGAATAGCTCATTTGCGCTGTACCCGATTCCACAAGCTGAAATTGATCGAAGCCCCCTACTTAACGGACAGCAAAATCCAGGATATTAAACTTAATGACACATTTTGCTGATCAATTCGGCAAATTTATTTTTATCATTTAACACTTCATTCATGAAATCATATATAATCTATTTAGCTATCATAATCTCGCTCCTTATACAAGCTTGTAAAAAAGATGGCCCCAACTTTACCCCCCTTTCTTCGTTAAATGTGGCCGATGCGGTTATTGGAGGAAGAAATGTTAAACTAAATTCGAATTTGAGAGACAGTGCTACCCTCTATGGTTATAAACTTTTCCAAATGCTCGCTGGCGAAACGTCAATAATGCTCTATCCTACCAACAACCCGTCTAATCCATACTATCAGCAAACACATACCACGGTAAACGGAGGCATTTATTCGCTGTTTTTAACTGGCATGGCAAATGCACCAGAAGGTATTTTCATAAAGGATGAAATTCCACCATATAGTCAGGATAGTATCTTGAGAGTACGGGTTGTAAACTGTTCAGTTAACAGCACTCCACTAACACTTACATTAGGATCCTCGCCAAACGTGAATTTATTTAGTAATGTCGCTTACAAAGCAGTTACACCATTTAGTACTATCGAACTAAAAACCAGAATCTTAACGGGAGGAAACATTTTCCAAGTGCGAAATTCAGCTGGAGCCATCCTTGCTAGTTATACACTTCCTGCTACAGGATTAATAAGTGTAGCCTCATCCAGATTTAAAAACATTACCCTTGTTGTTAAAGGCTTATCCGGAACAACTAGTGGCAGTGATGCTTTCGGGATTTATGCAATGGCTAACTATTAACTTATCCGTTATTTATATCTAATGGCAAAGATTATATACCTAATTCTTTGCTGAGCTAATATTCAAAACAATTTATTATGAAAATAAAAATTCTGTTTTTTTTGTGCCTGTTTCCCGCATTGGCATTCTCTCAGGCATTCAAATTTACATTAAAAGGAAAAGTTGGAACCTACTCTGCTCCAGCCCAAATATTACTGACTTACACCATGCCAGGAGAGAAAATGGTAGTAGATTCTTCCTCACTAATTAACGGTCATTTTAAGTTCAGTGGAAATGTCGATATGCCAATAAATGCAATGTTGGTATTAAAGAAATCTTCTGAAAAGATTATTTTGAGCAAAGTAAGCGAAGAAAATTTGCTCCAACTTTACCTTGAACCCGGCACTATAAATATCGTGGGAGATAGTTCGCTCTCTGCCTCTAAAGTAAATGGGGGCAAAATCAATCATGACTTCACCAATTACCTTGGCGGAATTACCCCCATTACCGATAATATAAAACAAGTTTTAAAATCATTCTCCATTGATCGCAAAATATCAGGTGAACAGGCAACCCAAAAAATAGATTCGTTAATGCTGCAATATGACAGCGCACATCAAAAATTTATTGCCAGCCATCTTAATTCAGTTGTGAGTATTTATGCACTGGAATCTTATATCGCCAATGATAAAAATCTTGCCCAAGCATCAAATCTTTTTAACAAATTAAATGTTCAGCTCCAAAAAGGTGATAGAGCAATCAATTTCCAGAAATCTCTATTAAAAAAACAAAATGCACAAAATAGCATTAAACCAACTCATATTGGAGCTTTTGCCCCCAACTTCGAACAGCCTGATGTTTCGGGTAATATCATTTCACTAAGTCAATTTCGTGGAAAGTATGTGTTACTTGACTTTTGGGCAAGTTGGTGTAAACCCTGCCGTGCTGAAAACCCAAACCTCGTTGATGGTTATAAACGTTTTAAAGATAAAGGTTTGGAAATTGTGAGTGTATCTCTTGACGGCCATGCGCAAAAGAAAGCGTGGATTAATGCAATAAAGGCTGATGGTTTATCTTGGATAAATATTTCGGATCTTAAAGCCTGGGAGAATTCTGCAGCACAGATTTACGGTGTGAAAGCAATTCCAGAAAATTACCTAATAGACCCTCAAGGAAAAATTATTGCAAAAAATCTCAGAGGAGAAGACCTGCTCAGCACACTAACAAAAATCTTTAACTGACAAAAAGGTGAATTAATTTACCAACTTAAAGAAGGCCCCTAAATAAAAGGGGCTTTTTGGTAAACGAACATCCAGGAGGCATTTTATGATTAACCGTCGCTTTTTGATAGGAATAAAGGTTTAAATAATAAATTTGTAGTTTTAAAAAACGAACTGATTTTGAGATTTTAATTGATCTCCCTTATTAAGCGCCAGATTACATAGATGAGAATTGAAATATGATCTATATAAAATGATATTTCACTTTCTGATTCAAATTCCCTTTAAAAACGCAAAGCTTCCCTCAATTCATTTTCCTCACAAGTAATATTAGCAATACTCACTGATAGATGTTGCAAATGCGTAACTTTCAAAAAGACGATTCAGAAAGCTCATTTTTTGGTTCGAATATGAATCTGGTGAATTAACTCATTGGGTTGAACTTCAAAAAAATCTGGAGAAATATTAAGTATTAAATATCGCTCGTCAATTTTGTGATAGCTATATAATATGGCTATAGTCGAAGCTCATCATGATCTGCTTTCCTTAGAATAAGCAATAGATAACTTGCTTAATCCATTTCTAATTTATGGAATCTACAATATTACCATAAAAAAAATGTATATATTTAAGGATTAGCGGCCACCCTACAAACAAACCTACTAACCCTCAGCATTTTCACACAAAATGAATTTTAATACCTTGAAGAGATCAAAACAGTGGGACAAGTTTAGCCACCTTTTCAAACAAGAAGAAATATCTGCTAAAACTATTTTATTGACAGAGGGACAGATTTCAAAGAAAGTTTATTTTATAGAAAAAGGTTGCTTGCGACTATGCTTTAACCATAACGGTAAAGACTTAACTTTTCAATTCTTTTTTGAGGGAGAAATTGTGTCATCTATTGAAAGTTTTAGAACCAAACAACCGAGTTTATTCAATTTAGAAAGTATTGAACCGTGCATTATCCATAGTATTTCTGAAAAAAACTTTCAGTTTATCGTGGACAGTTCTACTGAAATAAAAAAGGCAATTGATGAGCAAATTTTTCAAAGGCTGTTATTTTATCAACAGCTTTTTCTTTCTCGTATCAGAGACAATCCTGAAAAACGATACAAGGAATTATTAAAACAATATCCAAAAATATTGTTACGAGTGCCACAACATTACATTGCTTCATATTTGGGTATAACATCGGTTTCATTAAGTCGAATCAGAAACAGATGATTAGCATTTCTTTACAATTGTTATCGTCTAACCTTTTCAATCTACTGAATTTTGTACTGTAAATTTAAAACAGCATAAAATGAAGGTAGTTATCGTTTTCAACCATCCGTATGATGGAAGTTATTGCAATGCACTTTTGCAAGGTGTAATAAGAGGGCTTACAAAGGCCGGCCACCAAATTGACCTTATTCATCTGGACAAGGACAATTTTAATCCTGTAATGACAGCAAGTGATCTAAAGGGATTTCGCGAAAAAAAACCAACCGATCCAAAAGTCATTGAGTACAGTAACCGAATAAAAGTGGCCGAACACTTAGTATTTATCTTTCCTATTTGGTGGGAATTAATGCCTGCAATGACCAAAGGATTTATTGACAAGGTTATATTCCCAGGTGTAGCGTACGATTATACCAATTTAGGCAATACGCGTATGAAACCATTGTGGAACAAACTAAAGGGTGTTACAATGATAACAACAATGAATACACCAAATTATTTGTACTGGCTACTTTTTGGAAACGCTATAAAAAAAACTATGATTTTGGGGACATTTTGGAAAATTGGTTTTAAAAACCGTAAATGGATAAGTTATAATCAAGTGAAACAAGTTAGTAAAGAGAAGCGAGAAAAATGGTTGATAGAGCTTGAAAATAAATTCGCATCTCTATAGCTAATAAAGAAAGAGCTGTTAAAAAAATATTATCGTTATAGAATCTGACATACAGGAGTAAAATTAATCTTTAATCAAAATTTAGTGTAAGAAGCAACTAAAGAGATTGAATTTCTGTTTTATGGGATAGAGAACTAAAGAATGTTAGGAAACAGTGGCATCATACTAGGGAATTATCTGGAGATATCATTAAACAAAAAAGTCTTTGTCAGCTATAAAATGTATTTTGCAACATTTGAAGCAGAAGACAACAACTCTCTCACAAAACGAACTTGAAAACAAAAATATTATGCCTAAATATCAATATATCATCCTTCAAACTAAATATCCAAGTGAATTGAAAATAGCAGATACTGAATACATCCCGCCAGAAATAGATATAACATATAACCTTATTTGTCAATTGGTATTATTTTAGCGATATGAAGGTGTCCACCCCCTATTGTATAAATTTGTTTCATCTGTAGGTTTCATGCAAAATGCTTTTGAAACCATTCTTATTATTGTCAAATCATTCAACATATATATAACTGATTTGATTTATCAGCAGTAAATGCCTTTAGTTCTTTTTCTTCGAAAATACTTTATTTTCATTTGGAATAAGTATATCTTGAAACATAGGTGTCTATATATTAAAGTGCTTAGTAAAACATACGACAACAAGATATCGCCTGTTAATGTCAGAGAAAGAACTGAAGATTTTATCGCTATTTGCAAACATTGAGCGGAGTAGCAAAGCTGCCTTCAATGAGCTTTTCATTTTATATCACCCCAAACTGCTGTCTTTAGCTAGGCATTATATTAAAGGTAATGAAGGTGCTGAAGAGATTACATCAGAACTCTTTGTGAAACTATGGCTCAAAAGACACAAGCTCTCTAAGGTGATCAATCCCGAGGTATATTTGTTCATCTCAATTAAGAATGCGTGTCTCAATTTGATGAGATCTGAAAAGAAGAGAAATTCAATCTTCAGTCCATTATCTTCTGCCGAAGAATCTTTAAATCAAGAAATATCAAGTATGGCTGATCATGAACTGTTCAAATTACTTGACAAAGCAGTAGCTGCGCTTCCGGAACAACGAAGAATTATTTTCATTCTCATCAAAGAAGATGGGTTAAAAACCAAGGCTGTGGCAGAAATTATGGGGATTTCAGTCAGGACGGTTGAAAATCATCTCTATAAGGCTGTCAAATCTTTGGCTGATACGCTGAGTTTGTATTTAGGGTACCATCCTCAGAATCACAAAAGGCGTAGCGTTGCTTCTCAATGGCTGCTTTCGTTTTTTTTCTAATCGTAGTGAGTAGTTTTCAAATTGAAACTGTCTTTAATGTAAAAGCATGGAATGATGAACAGACAAAAATTCGTTAAATTATTCTCCCAAAAAATTTCGGGCGAAATTGATTCCAGGAATCAAGATCTACTAAACATTGCTATAAAGGAAAATGCGCATTATAGAGAATTAGCAGATGATCTGGAGAATTATGTGCATAAGCAACCTTTAGCAGTGAATTTGGATAGTCAGAAGCAACTGAGCCAAATCTGGGCCACTATTGAAGACAATGAAAATGAATTGTTCAAGGGCAAGCATAGCTATTCCAAACCGAAGGAATCTCTTGGCTCGACGATATGGATCAGATCTGCTGCAGCTATAATTATCGTATTGTTTGCAGGTTTGCTGCTGTACGGACTTTTAAACAGGCAACACTCCACTGAATTTGAACACCTCACGACTCAAGAGGTCAAAACTTTTAAAATGTTGGATGATGGCACCAAAGTTTGGTTAAATAAATATTCAACTCTGCGCTACAATAAAGGCTTTGGCAAAGGTGCAAGGGAAATAACCATAGAGGGAGAAGCTTATTTTGATGTAGCCAAAAACAATGAAGTTCCGCTGTATGTTCACGCTGGAAATATTGATATCGAGGTAAAAGGAACCGCTTTTAACGTCAAAGCTGAAAAGAATAGCAAAGATATTGAGGTAGCACTACTAAGGGGATTGATTCAGGTTAGTGAAAGACTGAACAAAAACAATAGGCTTTTATTACACCCCAATCAAAAAATTGTTTATACCACACACCAGGAGGATAATAAGAATAACCTTCAACTGAAATTGGTAAATCCATTTGTACTTTTAAATGAAACCAGATGGATAGCGGACACTCTTGTGTTCAGGAAAGAAAGGCTTAAGGATCTGGCCTGTATATTTCGGAGAAACTGACCATGTGATTCCGTGGCAAACTGACCACCTGAATTGCTGGCGAACGATTTCAGCAGATGCTATAGGTATGATGTCAAAAGTAATGATTTAAAAGTAATTTTTACAG
>Ga0308159_1000798_pt1 | contig 57732 bp, 43 predicted proteins | sample PhyCR1_FD_201040 | JGI IMG/M metagenome (GOLD analysis project Ga0308159, IMG submission 201040) | Phyllosphere microbial communities from UC Gill Tract Community Farm, Albany, California, United States - DLSLC.R1 | ecosystem: Host-associated > Plants > Phyllosphere > Unclassified | place: USA...
ATATATTCACTATTATAATAACGACAGAATCAGACTCAATTTAAACGGGATGAGCCCGATAAAATATCGAGCTCATCAGTCTAATTAATTTTTTAACTTTGTCCAACTTTTTGGGTTCAGTCTAAAACTGGGGCTTTTTTTATGCGCTTTACTTCAATTATATCCGTCATCTCTCCATTCCATTCACTTCAATAAAAGACGTCGTCATCTCGACTGAAGCACAGCGAAATGCCCACCTGTATCGGGCAGGGAGAGATCTAAATCAAAAACACGCTCGAAATAGGTTTAGCTTCGCAGAGCATGTGGGTTCTCAGCTTCGTTGTACTCCGCTACTTATTGACAGACCTAAATAAAGCAACGTCATCTCGACCGGAGCATGGCGGAGCAGAGAGATCTTTCCTGAGACAGATTTCTCGGCTCCGCTGCACTGCGCTCGAAATGACGGTATGAAGGGAACCTTGTTATCAATGGACGGCCGCATGCAATTCCCCTACTTCCTCAAAGCAGTATATTTCCCAACTTCCTTCCCAAAATCATCAAGCATACTCACCGTTACTTTACTTTTATCGGCTTTTATTTTTGTAATGGTTCTTGTACCGGTTTTAGGTCCGCCACCAATAATTAAAGGATAATGATTTAAGTTTTTATCAGGCTGATGAACCATGTATTTATGCGTATGGCCACTTAATACCAGATCAACCTTTCCCTGATTCAATAGTGGTTCGAACAATTCGGTACAGTGTTTGGGTCCATGGGCATCTCCAGAGAAACGTGGTGGAATATGCATCATTACAATCCTGAACGGCGCTTTTTTAAATTCTTTGGAGTTGATCTCCGATTTAAACCATTCTGCCTGCTGAACGCGGTAATCATCAAAATTTACAATGCCGGCATAAACCGGATGCGCATCTTCCTTATCCTCACCGGTATCTAAAATCACAAAGCGCACCGGCCCTAATGTAAAAGCAGTATGGCCAACATGCATGTAATACTGAGGAAATTGGCGGGCAAACTTACCCCGGGTTTCATGATTGCCCCTTACATAAATAAAGGGCGTGTTCTTAGCAAAATTATCTGCACAGGGTTGAAGCATGTGCTCAATAATCTGTTTTTCATCCGTCTGGTAATCGAAGATATCGCCATTAAAGAAGATAAAATCCTGTTTTTGATCGGGAACAAGGCCTAACAAATGTGGAATAGATTCAGGCCTGTCATGCGTATCGTTCAACATTAAAAATGAAACTTCCGCTTTATTCAGATCAGCATTAACAAATTCCTCAACCGGACTACTCACTGTTTCCCCATAAGTTAATTTATAAGGCTGAAAATCTTTAATCTCTTTCGAAACGATTTTATAATAGTATTTAACCCCGGGTTTTAAGTGACGAAGGTTAACGGCATTAAGCTTACTATTGGCCTGCATCAGTCCCAATTCTGCTTTTCCGTAAGCCTTTTGATTCAACTGATCAGCCTGTTCTCCATATTCTACCCAACCTGCAGCATTTTGATTGGTTAACCAAAGAATGGTCATTTCGTTATTGAAATTCGTTTGGAGATAAGGACCAACTGCAATCTTAAATGCATCTTCTCTTTCAGTTACATCAGCAATTGCCATTGTTGGCGCCACCAATGTAGCTGCACTTAAAGTTAGACTGGCCTTTAAAAAACTTCTTCTATTGGGCTGATTTTCATTCATTTGGTTATTTTATCTTATTACCCAAATATATAGCCACAATATTTAACTTTGACCGTGTAAGATTAAATTTACTCAAACGTTTGATATGCCTAAAGTAATCCCCAATACCTCCTATTTTCAGGGCAACGATTTAAAGTATAATCAAGATCTGATTATTGATGGTGATGTCATTTCTAATATTAGTGACAGCAACAGTAAAGAAAATAATCATTCCCTTGTTGTTCCAGGCTTTATAGATCTACAGATATATGGCGCCGGTGACAGGTTATTTTCTGCTGATCCAAGTGTAGAATCTTTGACTATAATGGAAGAAGATCTGTTAAAAAAAGGAACTACAGGCTTTCTGGCTTGTATAGCAACAAATTCTCCAGAAGTTTTTAACGAATGTATTAAAGTTGCGAAGGAGCACCGCCCAGCAGCTAAAAATTGCCTGGGTTTACATTTAGAAGGGCCGTTTTTAAACCCCAAACGTTTGGGTGCACACGTACCTGCATTTGTACGAAAAGCCTCTTTAGAGGAAATTAAAAAACTGATCGATTTTGGTGATGGCGTAATCAAAATGATGACCATTGCCCCTGAACTTCAGGATGATGACGTAATAGAATACCTGTTAAATAACGGTGTAGTTGTTTCATTAGGACACAGTAATGCAACTTTCGAAGAAGCGACAGCTGCCTATAATAAGGGCATCCAAACCACTACGCATCTTTTTAACGCCATGAGTCCCATTCACCACCGCGAACCTGGCATACCCACTGCTGTTTTCAGCCACGATAAAGCTATAGCCAGTATTATTGCCGATGGGCAGCATGTAGATTTCGAGGTAGTTAAATTTGCGCAGAAACTATTAAAAAATCGGTTGTTCCTCATTACTGATGCGGTTACGGCATGTTCAACGGGTCCTTATCAGCACATCCAGAAAGGGAACAAATATGTAATGCCTGATGGCACACTTTCAGGCTCATCACTTACCATGTTAGAAGCTGTTAAAAATTGTGTCATGCATTGCGACATCAACTTAAATGATGCTGTTAAAATGGCTACAAGTTATCCTGCTACATTAATTGGTATCGAGAACCTTACAGCGAATATAGCAAGCGGCGAATTAGCAAATTTAGTGATGCTTGATGATGAATTAAATTTAAAAGAAGTCATTTTTAAAGGAAAAACGGTATAATCAAACCAATATGTTCAGAAGGATCCTTTCAGCATTTATCTTTTTATCCATTTACGCCAATTATTGCTGGTCGCAGGAAATAAATACTGCTTTTACCATTATCCCACTTGGTGTTAAAGGCGGTGATGACGAGAGCAATTTATCATCGTACATGATTGCGCCAAAAGGAAGCGAAAATTATGTTTGTCTTGATGCAGGCACCATAAATGCCGGTATCCAGAAAGCAATAGACCTTAAATCCCTAAAAGGCATCAGCGAAGAAATCCAACGAAAACAGATAAAAGGGTACCTGATCTCGCATGCCCATTTAGATCATGTTGCTGGCTTAATTATCAATTCCCCGGCTGATACAGCTAAAAATATCTACAGTTTACCTGCTGTACTCAACATTTTAAGAGATAAATATTTCACCTGGGATGCCTGGGCCAATTTTGCCAATGAGGGTGAAAAACCACAATTGAAAAAATACACCTATTTTCCTTTGGTTGAAGGCAATACTTATCCGCTTGAAGGCACAGAAATGAAGGTAAAAGCCTTTGAACTCAGCCACGGTAATCCTTATAAAAGCACGGCCTTTCTGATTAGCCATCCGGACAGCTATGCACTATACCTGGGTGATACCGGAGCTGATGAAATAGAAAAATCAGATAAACTCGCCAGGTTGTGGCAAAATATATCCCCGTTTATTATTTCAGGCCAGTTAAAAGCCATATTTTTAGAGGTTTCTTTTCCTAATGAACAGCCTGAAAAGCAATTATTCGGTCACCTTACACCAAAGCTTTTCTTCAGCGAACTTTCGAAACTTGAAGCTTTAACCAACGAAAAAGCTTTTAAAAAGATTTCTTTTATTGTTACCCATACAAAACCTCCGCAACAAACCGCAGAAAAAGTAAAGCAACAATTGATTTCAGGAAATAGAGAAGGCTTAAAACTAATCTTTCCGGAGCAAGGCAGGCGCTTCACAATTAACTAATTTTAGAATATCACCAGTCAGATTTGACCTTGCAGTTTGACTATAAAAGCCCCTTGATTGTAGCTTTTATGGTTTGACAGTAAAATCCAATAAACAATTTACATCAATTATTAAAAAGCATAGCCCGGTATTAAAAAATTGTTGATATTTTTGAGGTCATGAAATACAAGCGCATCCTACTAAAGCTTAGCGGAGAATCGCTAATGGGCGACAAACAATACGGTATTGATAATGATCGTGTTAAGCAATATGCAGAAGATATCAAAGCAGTACACGATAAAGGCTTAGAAATCGCCATCGTAATTGGAGGAGGAAATATTTTTAGAGGCTTAAGCGCCGAAAAAAGTGGGATGGACAGGGCTCAGGCTGATTACATGGGTATGTTGGCAACGGTAATCAACTCTATGGCCTTGCAAGATGCTTTGGAGAAAGTTGGTATCAAAACCCGTTTGCTTACGGCAATTAAAATGGAGCAGATTTGCGAACCGTTTATCCGAAGAAGAGCTGTGCGCCATTTAGAAAAAGGCCGTGTGGTTATTTTTGGTGCCGGTACCGGAAATCCATATTTCACCACCGATTCTGCAGCAGCTTTACGTGCCATCGAAATTAAAGCCGATGTGGTTTTAAAAGGTACACGTGTTGATGGAATTTACACCGCCGATCCGGAAAAAGATCCTTTAGCAACAAAATACGGAGAAATTTCGTTCAGAGAAGTGTATGATAAAGGCCTTAATGTAATGGATATGACGGCTTTTACCCTTTGTGAAGAAAACCAACTTCCAATTATTGTGTTTGATATGAACAAACATGGTAATTTCATGAAAATCGCCAATGGCGAGCCAATTGGAACCCTGGTAAAGTAAGCATTTAAAAAAAATATTATTTTTGTAGAAATACACACGATTATGAACGACCTCATACAATTACAATTAATGGATGCTCAATCTGCAATGGATAAAGCAATCGATCATTGTGAAGCTGAATTAACTAAAATTAGGGCTGGTAAGGCATCAGCTGGAATGTTGGATGGTATCTTTGTTGATTATTATGGCGCTTCTACAGCATTAGCTCAAGTGGCCAGTATCAATACTCCTGATGCCAGGACAATTGTGATCCAACCCTGGGAAAAATCACTTTTAACCACTATCGAAAAGGCTATACAGGTAGCCAATATTGGTATCAATCCTCAGAATGATGGTATTGTGATCCGTCTGGTAGTACCTCCTTTAACCGAAGAGCGCAGGAAAGACCTGGTTAAAAAAGTAAAAGAAGAAGCCGAAAGAGGCCGTGTTACTGTGCGTAATATCCGTAAAGATGCCAATACCAAAATTCAGAAATTAAAAGGCGAAGGCGTATCAGATGATGAAATTAAAACCGGTGAAGGCGAAGTACAGAAATTAACTGATGCCTATATCATTAAGGTTGATAAACACGCAGAAGCGAAAGAAAAAGATGTAATGACCGTTTAATCTGCATCAAACTCATGATAAAGGGAATGGATCTATAATCTATTCCCTTTTTTTATGCTATTTTTTTGAGCTCGATGCCCGTACATTTAATATTGTTGGTAGCGATACCTGAGCATTTTCGACATTTCTACCTGCCTTTTTAAGCTTATTCAATAATATTTTCATGATGTTCTCTGCAATGGCTTCAAGCGGTTGCGCAATTGCCGTAACAGGCGGATCGCAGAACTCCAGGATTTCGAAATCATCGAAAGATACAACGGCCAGATCTTTATGAATGCGGATGCCTTCTTTTCTGAAAGTCCTCAAACCATCTAAACAAATGTAGTTAGCCGCGAAGATTACCGCATCCAATTGCTTTTCTTTTTTAAAAAATTTCACCATTTCCTTAATCGATTCAGCCGAATTTACATAGCTGATCTTTTTTACAATGGCTGGAAGTTTATGCTTTTCTACCGCAGTTTCGTACCCTGATAAACGATCGACCATTTGCTGCTGAACGGTATCTATGGTAACAAAACCTATATTTTTATAACCATTGTTAATCAGGTGCTCCGTAGCTTCGAACGTGCTATTTTTGTTATCGATAATTACATAATCAGTTTTTACATCCTGCACATAACGGTCGAAAAGCACCACCGGCGCATCCGTTTGAATCAGCTTTTTAACTTCTTCTTCTAAACCTTCGGGAAGGGCCATAATGTAGCCATCTACGTGCCTGTCTTTAAAAATCTGCAATAACTCTATCGCTTTTTCGGTATCATTACGGGTACTGCTAAAAAGAATTTTATAGCCCAGGCTGGAGGCGATTTCATCAATGCGGCGCGCTATACCAGAGAAAAAAGGCTCTGAAATATCATCAACCAAAAAGCCGATAATTTTTGTTTTTCCCGTCCGTAGGCTCGTAGCAAGGGCATTAGGCTGATAGTTTAATTCGGCAACAAGGTCTAAAACTTTTTTGGTAAGCGATTCGCTGATGTTTTTCTCTCTCGCTTTTCCATTAATTACGAACGATACGGTTGTAATGGAAATATTTAATTGTTTGGCGATATCTTTTATGGATATTCGTTTTTTCATTACAGGCATTACACAGTTAGAATAAATTGAACTGGTAATATAGGAATATATCTACAAAAATGTAAAAATACCCGTAAAAAGAAAAAGAGCAACCTATCCAGGATTGCTCAATTAACTAACTTATTATTCATAAAAAATGCTGTTGGGGAAGGAGTCGAACCTTCAAGGGGTAGTTAGCTACAGTTCAAAAAATTAATTTGTGGTCAACCCAATAAACTGCGTTTGTCCCATTATTCCCCACCACCGAGACAAGGAGGCGTGTCTGCCAATTTCACCACCCAACAATTTTAGTCATTAGTCCAAAGTCTGCAGTCGTGAGTCTACTAAAGACTATGGACTCTTGACTTAGGACTAAAGCCGCTGTAGGGGAAGGAATCGAACCTTCAAGGAGTGGTTAGTACTGTTGCCAGTATATTCCCATTATTCTCCGCCACCGAGACAAGGAGGTGTGTCTGCCTGTTTCACCACCCTACATTTTGTTAAACAATTTTGAAAGAACGTTTCCTTTTTGTTAATTGCTTGATACAAATGTAAAGGAACAACCATTACCTTACAAATATTTTAAACATTTAATTTTATTTTTATAATATTGATAAATATTTGTAAATTCGCTTATCATAATTCAAAAATATGCTTAAAAAAGACAATTCCAATTTAGAAATTGACAACCTCGACATTGATATATTGAAACAATTGATGCAGGATGCCACTAAACCCTATACAGAAATCGCTAAAGATCTGATTGTTTCGGGCGGAACAATACATGTTAGGATGAAGAAACTACAGGAAATGGGCATTATAAAAGGTTCTCATTTAATTATCGATCCACAAAAAGCTGGCTACGATATCTGTGCCTTTTTGGGTATTTACCTAGAAAAGGGGATCCAGTATAAAGATGCCGTTGCACAGCTGAGCAAAATTAAAGAGGTAGTAGAGCTTCATTACACAACAGGTGCTTACAGTATGTTTGCTAAAATTATCTGCAGGGATACGAACCATTTACGCCATGTGTTAAACGAAGAAATACAGGCCGTTAATGGCATTCAGCGTACTGAGACATTAATTTCACTGGAAGAGAGCATCAAGCGGCAGATTGAGTTGGGATAAAGAAGAAAGACCAAATTTATTTAAAAATACCTGAGCCTGAATGACCTCATATGTCTTATATGGTAAAAAATTTAATAACTATTAGTGACTTATTTGAAAACAAACGTTCAGTAGGGCTTGGGGAACTGCAGTCCCGTTATCCGCTAATTCCGATGCTAATTTAGTGCCGGTTCATCGGTAAAGAATCGGAACCGCTTCTACCGGGTTTATTTAACAAAGGGTTGTGCAATAAGTAGCGATTCGCCTGATAATCCTTCAACTCCGCTCAGGATGACAAACCCTAAAATTACGCTACTATAGCAGTCGTCATCTCGACTATAGCGCAGCGGAATGCCTGCCCGTACAGGCGGGGAGAGATCTATCTTGAAACAGTTTTCTTACGATTTCACTACCGGTGTAAAATTGGTGTAACCGGGCTATATTTCCAACCCTTAATAGCATCATAATATTGGCCACCTAGACCCGATTGAAGTGAGCATCCCGATTTTTCATCGGGATAAAACGGAAAGCGGGAGGAAACTAAAATACTTGTACAGGTGCTGCTCTCCAAATCTCAATGATCTACCCTTCGACTCCGCTCAGGATGACAATTTAACAAAACGGGCGTCATCTCGACCGGAGCATGGCGGAGTGGAGAGATCTATCGTGCATGAAAGACCCTGAAACAAGTTCAGGGTGACGATATGCGGAAGAGAATTACCTAAATAGATTTCTCGACTGCGTTTCACTTCGCTCGAAATGACGTAATCTATAAAAGCAGTAGCTATTTCAACAACTGATAAGCCACCAATGCGGCGATATAGGCCATAGCCGTCATGTATGCCAGTTGGATAACCGGCCATTTCCAGCCTTTGGTTTCGCGGTAAACAATGGCAACCGTACTCATGCACTGCATGGCAAAAGCATAAAAAAGCATCAGCGAAATTCCTGTAGCAAAAGTATAAACAGGCAAGCCATCGCGGCTATTTTTAGAGGCCGACATACGCTCCCTGATCGTGCTGGTATCTTCATCACCACCATCCACACTGTAAATGGTTGCCATGGTACCCACAAAAGCTTCACGGGCGGCAAAAGAGGTAATTAAACCAATACCAATCTTCCAATCGTAACCTAATGGACGGATGGCAGGCTCAATGGCATGACCAAGAATCCCGACATAAGAGTTTTCAAGTTTCTCTGTAGCCACCAAAGTTTTAATGTGGTCGGTATTTCTTGTAGTATCGGCCAGTGCATTTTCGTATTTTTTATCAATGCTTTCGAAACGGTTTCCAGGTCCGAATGAGGCCATTACCCAAAGGATAATCGAAATGGCAATAATTACTTTACCGGCTTCAAAAACAAAGGTTTTTGATTTTTCATACATGGTATAAAAAACGTTTTTCCACCTGGGCATGCGGTAAACCGGTAATTCCATAATGAAATAAGACCTTTCTTTGGTTTTGATGATAAATTTCATTACCCAGGCCACTAATACCGCAGCAACAATACCCACCAGGTACATCACCATCAATGCTAAACCCTGCAGGTTAAAAATACCTAAAACCGTTTTTGAAGGGATAATTAAGGATATAATCAAAATATACACCGGGAGCCTGGCCGAGCAGCTTATCAATGGGGTAACCATGATGGTAATCATCCTGTCTTTCCAGTTTTCGATGTTTCTGGCAGCCATAATGGAAGGAACGGCACAGGCCAACCCCCCGATCATCGGCACCACCGATTTTCCGTTAAGACCAACTTTACTCATCACTTTATCCATCATAAAGGTAACACGGGCCATATAACCGGTATCTTCCAAAATGGATATAAAAGCAAAAAGAATGGCAATTTGCGGAATAAACACAAAAATACCGCCCAAACCTGCAATAACGCCATCTAACACAAGGTCTGTTAACATACCCTCGGGCAGGTATTCGTGACCTAAGCTGGTGAGATAACCAAATCCGCTTTCAATCAAATCCATAGGATAAGATGACCAGGCAAAAATGGCATTAAAAATAACAAACAGGATCAGCAAAAAGATGGCGAATCCCCAAACTTTATGGGTAAGAATTCCGTCGAGTTTATCGCTGAAAGAAAATTTCTTTTCGGTGCCTTTATCTACCACTACACCTGATAATATACTACTGAGGTGTTTATAGCGGGCAATGGTTTCTGCTGCCTGTATTTTAGACGATTCGAAATGATGTGATTGCTCTATCTCCTCAATTTCTTCCTGTTCTTTTTCAGTAAAAAAAGTAAGGTACTCATGCTGATGCAAAACCTGTAATGCATAATAATCGTTATCCGAATTCAGTTTCGATTTAATGGCATTAATGGCTTCAGGCGCCAGAAAATTCACATCAACATCCTGAAACTGGGTCGCAATTTTATTGGTATTGGCAATGGCTTGTTTTAATTTATCGATACCAATATTGTTCCTTGCAGAAATGGAAACCACCTGGATGCCCAGTTTTTCGGCAAGTTTATCCAGATCGATTTCAATTCCCTGTTTTGCAGAAAGATCGATCATGTTTAAAGCCAAAATCATCGGGATCCCCAAATCTGCCACCTGTGAATACAGCAGCATGTTCCTTTTCAGATTGGAAGCATCAGCAATTAATACAATTACATCGGGATGGCTATTGTTGTTTTTATCGGCAAGTACCTGAAAAACGATACTTTCGTCAGCACTTTTTGGATATAAGCTATAGGTTCCGGGTAAATCGATAATCTCAGCTTCTCTGCCGCCCACAAGTTTTGAAAAACCAGTTTTCTTATCGACAGTGATACCTGGAAAGTTTCCTATTTTCTGATTTAACCCTGTTAAACGGTTAAATAAAGTAGATTTACCTGTATTGGGATTACCAACTAACGCAACTTTAATATCCAAACCCAGCTTATTTATTGTATAATGATCACATCGGCTTCACTTTTACGCAAGCAAAGCTGATAACCAGCAACACGGATCGCCATCGGGTCGCCAAGTGGAGCAAAACGCTCAACTTCTACTACCTCGCCCGGCAAACAGCCCATCTCCATTAACTTTACAGACATATCTAAATCTGTAAATGCTACAATTGTTCCTTTTTCTCCAATTTTCAGGTGCGACAGCTTCATGTGCTAAATTTGGCGCAAGTTACCCTTTCTTTAGATTTATTCCAAATAAGATGGCGATTATGAAAAGAGAAATTACACAGCTTTACCCTTAAATGATTTAATTTCTTTGCCTGCCGCCGCCAAAACCGCCACCACGATTTCTACCACCTTCCTCGCCTCCCCTGATCCTGTTTTTACCTCCCATTCGGTTTAAAGAATAGGTAAATGAAAACATAAAATAGCGCTGCAACACATTATAACTCACATCCTGAATGGTGTTGTTATTGGCGGTACGGCTCACGCCCTGGTTTTCGTTTAGCAAATCGTTTACCGCTGCTTTAAAGGTTCCACGGTTTTTGAAAAACTGTTTGCTGATGTAAGAATTTACGAGTGTAAAATGGGTATCGAAAGCTTCACCCCTGCCGGTATTCTGGTTATAATCGGCATCAACCGACCAACGGATATCACCGGGGAATAAATAGCTTACGCTGATATTCGGACTAAAAGTATAAAAACGGGTATTTGAATTTGGCTGCACGGAATAAGTGGCGCGGTTGATCGATCCGTTTACACCTGCAGTTAAATCAAGTTTATCCAGATTGGAAACCAGGCGGTATCCATTGGTAACAGACCAGCTGTTGGTAATATTTTTAAGTGAATTGGTAAAATTTACATCGCGATCGTAATTACCGCTCACATTAATGTGGAAATTCAATTTATTCTCAGCCATAATCGGCAAACTTAAAGAAGAAGAAACGGATCCTGAATATACACCACTAACGTTAACAGGTGTTACAGCAAGCTTACCCTGATCTGGACCGGTTTGAATTAAACTGGTGCTGTTTGCAATTCGGTTAGAAGTTTGTGTCAGGTTTAAATTCACGAATAACGACCTGTTTTTCCCCACGGTAAAAGTATTGTAAGCCACGCGGAGGGTGTTGTTAAATTCAGGTTTCAGATCAGGATTACCTACCGGAATACTTTGGGTATTGGTATTGTTCCGGATGGGCTGCAACTGCTGAATGGTTGGCTGATTGGTACTTCCCCTATAGTTGAACACCAAACGTTTACTATTGCTAAAATTATACCTGAACATGGCCGAAGGGGTATAATTGAACACGTTTTGCTTCAGCACATATCCACCGCTGATGTTGTTATTGGTCCTATCGGTGTTTTGAACGGCAATTCCCACATTCCAGTTGTATTTTTTGGCCATTTTATTAAAACTAAGGCCTGCAGCATTGGTGATGATGGTATTTTCGTAAGCGTTGCTAAAGGTTGTATCCAGCAAATCGTATTTCAGGGTAAGCGGGTTAAAATTATAGGTAAAACGGTCGGATGTATTGTGGTTATAACCGTTCTGGTAGTTCAGCTCTAAACTTAAAGTTTTATCCAGGGGCTCGGTGTACACCAATCGCGTATTCTGACTGATCGACTCACTTTCCTGATCATTAAACTGATCGGTAGTTTTTTTGGTTTCCACTCCGTTTTCTTTACGCGTTTCGGGGTTGATATTGTAATTATCGGCATCGTTATTATTGATATTGGTATTGAAGTTTAAAGATAATGTTCTGCCACGGCGCATAAATTTTTTCCGCAACAAAATATTATTGCTGATTGATGGTGCCGTATTATGGTTTCTGAGCGATTGCGTACCATTAATCATATAAGTTTTATAATCGCGGGTATAAATACTGCTGTTTAAACTCTCGTTATCGGTATAGCTTAAATTGGGTTGTACTTTAAGCGAAGTCAGGGAATCGATTTTAGTATCGATCATAAAGTTTAAACGGTGATTTAAACGGTCTGAATTATTGGTCTGGTCATTATTAAAAACCGTGGTTACGTCGCCGAGCAAATTTTGGGTTACGCTGTTCCTGAGAATCAGGTTATCTGATTTATTCACGAAATAACTCAGGCTCACTTCTGTCTGATCGCCATAAACATCCGAGAAATTAAATCCCCCGGCCTTGGTATCGGTAATCCCGCCACGGCCACCATTGCTTCCCCCGTTTCCACCTCCCAGACCACCGCCAAAATTCTGCTTATTTACGTTATTAAACTGCGCTATTACACTTAAACGTTTATCCTGGCTAAAATGGTTAATGTTTGCATTTACATCGTAACGGTTATCAGAACCATAACCTCCAGTACTGTTGCCAAAATAACCGTTTTTCTTATCTTTTCGGGTGGTAATGTTAATGATCTTGGTGCGCGAGCCATCATCAATGCCGGTAAACTGCGCCTGATCGGAAAGCTCATCAATAATCTGGATTTTATCGATCATATCTGCCGGAAGGTTTTTGGTGGCCAGTAAGGGATCGTTACCAAAAAATTCTTTACCATCAACTTTTACTTTGGTAATGGTTTCACCCTGCGCTTTTACTGTTCCCGCCTTATCTACTTCAACGCCTGGCAGTTTCTTTAACAAATCTTCTACCACGGCGTTTTCTACTACTTTAAAAGAGCTGGCGTTAAATTCGAGTGTATCTTTTTTCACCACAATCGGCGGAACTTCGGCTTTGATATCAACGGTTTGAAGATCGATTGCGCCACCTTCCAGAATAATATCGCCCAAAGCCACATCTGTTTTATCAGCGGTAATGGTAAAATCTTTTGTGGTGTTTTTTAAACCTAAAAATGCAGCATACAGCCTGTAACTACCTGGTTTTAAGTTTTTGAAAACAAATTTCCCATCTTCTGTTGTACTAACTGCACCAACCATACTCGAATCGCTCAGGTTTTTTACAGCAAGTGAGGCATAATCAATCGGTTTTTTATCTTTCGACTGGATTACCCTGCCACTTACCGAACCGGTTTTCTGGGCATAAACATAAAATGATGATAAAATAAGAAGCAGCGTAAAAATTTGTTTCATTCGGTTAGTTTGATTGGTTGAGATAAAGACTACCGACTTTGCTAAAGGTTTATTTTTGAGAAGGTAACATTTGAAATACATACAAATTATCGTCACTTAGAAGAATAATTTATTGTGTAAAAAGTAATATTAATAACAGAAGTGCTAAATTAAGGTACCCGATACGTCATTTCGAGCGAAGTGCAACGCAGCCGAGAGATCTATCTCGAGTTAGATCTCTCCATTCCGCGTTGCTCCAGTCGAGATGACGATGCTTTTTATAAAGTTTGTTATGGTAACGCATCGAATTGAGAATCCAATTCTTAAAGTGCTAAGAATATCATATTTAAAAATTAAATGCCGTTTGGATTAAATAATAAAAAGTCCCGGTTAAAACCAGGACTTTGTGTTATTGTATTAATTATGGCAGATGGAGAACCGACCATTTAAAAATCATCCTTCAGATTTCTCCACTCAGGTCGAAATGACGAAACGGTACGCTGGAGATTACATTCTCTGACGACCACCGCCGCCACCACCGCCATTACCGCGCTGACCCGGCATCTGCATATCGCCACTCATATTTCTTCCGCCAATACGGGTTAAAGAATAAGTAAATGAGAGCATGTAATAACGTTTTAATACATTATAGTTTAAATCGGTAATGGAAGTACCAGTAGCTGTTCTGCTTACGCCTGTGTTCTGGTTTAATGCATCATTTACCGAGAATTTAAATGTACCACGGTTTTTAAAGAACTGACGGCTGATGTAAGGATTAAGAATGGTGTATTCCTGGTTATATAAATCGCCACCACCAAAATTTCTGAAATAATCAATATCCATCGCTAACCTGATATTTCCCGGCAGCACGTAACTCACATCAAAACTTGGGTTAATGGTATAAAACTGGGTATTTGCTGATTGTTGAGCTGAGAACGTTGAATTGGTGTAGCTACCGGTAATACCACCTGTTAGATCGAATTTATCAACATTGGTAACCAGCTTATAACCATTCGAAATGGTATAACTATTTGTAACATTTTTTACAGATGTGGTGCCTCCCTGAGGAATGATATAATTCACATTTCTGTTATAAGCACCGTTTCCTGAAATATTTAGGGTTAATTTACGCTCTGCCATTAATGGTAAAGACCATGTTGCGTTGGCATTACCTGCGTAAACACCATCAACATTGATATAACTTACCTGCTGGATACCACTAGGCAACTGAGCTACACTGTTACCAATGCTATTAAATGTTTGGGTCAGGTTTAAACCTGCAAAAAAGAACCGGCCATTTTCAATATTGAAGTTGTTAAAATTGATCCTCAACTGGTTATTAAATGAAGGTTTTAACGCCGGGTTTCCTACATAAATGGTTTGTGAATTGGTATTATCAGGAATCGGCTGGATCTGATCGATACTTGGTTGTGTGGTAGAACCGCGGTAGTTAATAAATAAACGTTTACGGTTGCTAAAGTTATACCTAAACTGTGCTGAAGGTGTGATATTAATAAAGTTCTGCGTACGTCTTAAACCAGTAGTTAAATTGGTATTTACCCTGTTGGTTTGCTGCGCGGCTACACCAATATTCCAGTTATATTTTTTTTCAGTAGTGGTTAAACTGGCACCTACCGCATTGGTTAAGGTACGGTTGTTATAGATATTCGAAAAGGTATCATCAACAATATCAAACTGCAGGGTTGAAGGATTGTAATTGAATACATCCCTTTGCGAATCGCTGTTTGAATAACCATTCTGGTAGTTAAACTCTACGCTTAAGGTTTTGTTTAATGGCTCTGTATAAACAACACGCGTGGTGTTATTTAATGAGTGACTGGTTGTATTGTTTAACTGATTTGTTAACGAATCCCTTGATACACCATCCATGGTAATGGTTTCCTTACGGTAATTAAGGTTGGTACCATCGTTATCGTTAATGCTGGTATTAACATTTAAGGAAAGGGTACGGCCTCTGCGTTTAAAACTCTTACGGATCAGTAAATTATTGCTGATGGTAGGCGTAGCAGCAGTTGTGGTATTGCGTTGCGTACCAACAGTTGAGGCATCAGTAAGGGTTCTCGTATATTCATTCAAATTATTCCCATCTGTTTCGGTATAGGCCAGATTTGGTTGTATTTTAATAGATAACGACGGATCTATCTTGGTATCAACCATAAAGTTAAACCGGTGGTTAATACGATCGGTAGTATTGGTTATTGCCTCAGCAATATTATTGGTACCGCCAGTAAGGTTTTGTGTATTAGAATTCTGGATTCTTTCTGAGTTTGCCTTATTAAAGAAATAACTGGCCTGAAACTGGGTACCATCTTTATAGGTATCGGCAAAGTTTAAACCCGCTGCATTGGTATTGGTAATGCCGCTGTTACTACTGCCAGAATTACCGCCACTGGTATTGCCACCACGGCCACCGCCGCCCCCACCGCCAAAGCCGTTACCTACGCCACCACCCTGACCAAAGTTCTGTTTGTTTACGTTGTTAAACTGGCCGATAAAACTGATCTGCCTGTCATCATCAAATTTGTTTACGTTTAAGCTGGCATCATAACGGTCGTTAGAACCATAACCTGCGGTACTGTTTCCGAAATAGCCATGTTTCATTCCGTTTTTAGTGGTGATGTTCAGGATTTTATTTCTTGTTCCATCATCTATACCGGTAAACTGTGCCTGTTCAGAAAGCTCATCAATTACCTGGATTTTATCTACCATATCGGCAGGAAGGTTTTTGGTTGCCAGTAACGGATCATTACCAAAAAACTCTTTACCATCTACTTTTACTTTGGTAATGGTTTCACCCTGGGCTTTTACGCTACCATCTTTCGCTACTTCTACACCAGGTACTTTTTTCAAAAGGTCTTCTACCACGGCATTTTCGCGTACTTTGATTGATTTTGCATCAAATTCCAAAGTATCTTTCTTTACCACAATCGGGATGGTTGCTGTAACGTTAACTGTATTTAAATCTACACCATCGTCGCTCATGGCAATATCGCCGGCATTTACAGCTGCTTTAGCTACTTCAACATCTTTTGTTGCAGTTTTTAAACCTAAAAAAGCCGAATAAATACGGTACTTACCTGGGGCAATGGCTTTAAAGCTGAAAGTTCCGTCAGGATTAGTCTGTCCGGAAGCCACTACGCTTGAATCTTTTAAACTTTTAACTGCTACAGTAGCAAAATCAACCGGCTTTTTATCTTTAGCATTAATTACTTTACCGCTGATAGAACCAGTATTTTGGGCCTGAGCGATATAACCACAAAATAGGAGCACCACAAATATTGCCCTCTGAACGTTTCTTTTCATCAAAAAAAATTAGATATTATTGTATAAAACTAAGCTATCAGACTATAGAAAAGCCCAAAGGTTTGTTAAGGTGTGTTAAAAGCTTGGTAACATTTTAAATACAGCCCACCGGCAGGTTACCAAATCGAAAAAAGGAAGGTGAAATGAAGTTATTATTTCCGTTGAGAAGGATAACTTTTGTAGTACACTTTTGGACAGTGACAGTCTTTTTTGAAGATGCTGCATCCACTTAAACTAATGGCCACAACTACACAGATGATGCTAAATCTTATTTTCATAGGAGTCTGTTTTATTTTCAGCGGAGGTTTCATCGAAATTTAATTTATGGAGCAACACATAGCTAAAAACAGCCATACATGCACCTAACATGTCGCATCCAAAATCCCACCATTCTGCAGAGCGATAGGTAAAAACTTTCCATTGTAGTAACTCAATTCCGCCACCGATTATTGCATTGATGAGCAAAATTTTAAAAATGGTTAGTGTTCTGAAAGCGTAGGTATGCTGATATTTTATCTTACCAAAAAAGAGCAGGACTGATAGCACAAAGAAAAAACCCATATGGGTCATTTTATCAAAGCCTTCAAAGAAAAAGCCGCTTTTCCCGACAGAATCGGAAATGTGCATATTACAAAACACTAAAACAACGATGGTCCAGAGAATGGCCCATTTTTGATGTTTTAGTGCTTTGTACAAAATATAAAGATTAAGCTCCTACCAGTTCCTGGTAAGCTTCTGCTGTTAATAAACCTTCTACTTCAGCTAAATCAGCTAAAGATACTTTTACCATCCAGCCTTGTCCGTAAGGATCAGAGTTAACCAATTCCGGGTTATCATTTAATTCAGCATTAACTTCCAATACGGTTCCGGTAACTGGCATATATAAATCAGAAACGGTTTTAACGGCTTCTACAGTACCAAAAACTTCTTCTTTTGCCACTTCGCTACCTACAGTGTTAATGTCAACATAAACAATATCACCTAATTCGCGCTGAGCGAAATCGGTAACACCGATAAAAGCTTCGTTACCTTCAACTCTAACCCACTCGTGGTCTTTAGTGTATTTTAATTCTGATGGAAAATTCATTTGTTTATAAGTATTTGAATATAAGTTATTATGTTTTATCTCAGGATGTTAGCAAATTCTACTGCAAAAGAATAAAGCTTTTCTGTAGTTTAAGCCTCAAAAATACAATTTAGTTTGGCTAATCGCAATGGCTAGAAATTAACTTTTAATTAATACCTATATTCTAAGAAAGTTTAAGGTTGAGATAATAATTTAATATAAGGAAAACTCTCTAGGATGTTTAATAGATATTTTTTTTATAAATTAAAGCCACTCTTTTTGAGAGTGGCTTAGTTTAATTAATAATTTTTTTTAATTCTTTAAACTAAAACTGTGTCATTTATCATAGCGGTAGGGGTTTTATTATACATTAATTTAATAACCAATCTCTAACTTATCTCAAAAGATTTGCCAAAATTAAACATTCCATCTTTTATACAACTCTTTTTTGTGTAATATTCTTGGACAAAGGATTTCGATATTCCGCTGAAGGAATGTTTTAAGTGAATTTTTACTTGCAAGAATTGTGCCTGATCTGTCCAAAGGCTAGAAAGATCTTCCCTTGTACCTAGAACTAAAGCATATTCAGCTTTAGCATCCTTTTTATTGTACTTTGGAAATAGTAATATATTTTCTTTTTTCAATGTAATCCAACGATGAGTATAATTTGGCCCACCATTTGAATTTACTGGTGTTTTCAAAATCATTTCTGCTCTGAGGTCTATTAAGTTATAGCTAGTATTATTGACTATCTTGAAAGCGTAATATCTTCCGTCTTTATCTGTGTCCGTGCAGATACTATTACTTAATTCTATTTTAGGTCGCATCATTGACATAAACCAAAAAAATAGCAACGAGGATACTACCCCTGAAATTAACCCAGTTAAGCTGGATAACAATAATTCTTGCATTGAGCGTTATTTTATCCTAAAATAAGTTAATCAGTTTAAAAAAACAAATTATGCACTAATTTTATGAGCTATTCAAATACTAATAACAATAATAAAGCAAGGACGTTGAAACAACAAAAAAGTATAATTATACTTTAATAAACATAATCTGTTGATTTTATAGTCTAGATTATATTTCATTAATTCAGTGTAAACCTTAAACTAAAACCGAAATTACTGAACGAAGTATTAAATGTTTGCGAAGTATAAGGCTTTGTAATGTTCGAATCGTAAAATAACTTAATATTAAACTTCTGGTTTAACACGTAATCTACACTTGGTCTTAAGCTAATGTTTTTCGCACCTGAAGAAACTTCTGCTTCGGTAATATCTGCTCGGTAAATAACAGTTTTGTTATCGCGGATGGCCACATCCAGTTTAAAGTCCATATTGTTATCCATTTTCAGGCTTTTAAACCAGCCAAAAGGAAAACGGAATTTATTGGTGCGGTAGCCCAAACCTAAAACCATATTGTTCTCCGATAACTGCGCCAATTGACTGTTTGATAAGCTCAAACCCAATAGCCTCGAACGGTTTAGTTCGAAAGAGGCAGTCAGGTTATTTTTAAACCTGGTATCTACCCCAACCAGCGGAGCAAAATACTCTGAAACAGTTACCTGCGCAAACTGATACTCGGGCAGGAAGTTATTATTTACGTCCCTGCTGCTCGAAGCGCCGTTGGTCTCCTGATAACGCAACAATGAATTAAAGCCATTGATGTTATAGGCAGAACGGTAACCATGCCTGATATCAACAGAGGTAAATTTATCGGCTATAAAAGGAATACTTGTTAAGCCGCTATAGGTTAAATTCCAGTTTGGAAGCGGTATTTTAGGGAAGGCATTCATTGTTGATTTGCTTGCATCTTTCCCTGAATAGGCAGCCATAAAGGCAGAAATAATTACATCCTGACTTTCTTTGCTGTAACCATCTGCATAACCTCCGTTAATACCTGATGAATTGGGATTTTGAGCGCCCAATCTTCTCGAAACAATAATCCTGTTGGCCATAAACTGGTTAAACAGGCTAGAAACAGTATTTGAGTTTTTCTCTTTAAAAGCAGTACCAATCGCGATATACGAAATGCTATAATCACCAGTGGTAATGGCACTTAAATTCTCGAATGATGATACACTTGCCACATACCTGAAATTGGTAGAGAAATTTCTCGTTTGCGCTTTATTGGCCTTTAAAGTAATCCGTAAATCTTTAAACGGCTCTATCTGCCCGGTAAGCTGAAAATCTTCCCTTAATGTATTTACATACAATTGGTTCTGCAGGGTATCAGTAGTTAACCAGCCATTGTTAAGCGCCATTTCGCGGATATCACGCTGACTACCGAAAGCAAAGCCAAGCCCCGGGGCTCCTGTTGCATTATCAATACCAAAATATTTGGTGGTTGGCAGGTAACCCGGCAAGAAAATACCTTTTGTTTGTACATAACTGGCATTAACGTTTTTCAAACTCGTTAATATGTTAATGAAGAACTTCTTCGCTTTACTACCATCCTGGTCGTTGCCAGTATTCCGGATAAAACCAAATTTATTGTATAAAGTTGTTAAATTCAATGTTGGGTTTACCTGGATTGTTCTGCTGTTCTGCACAGTATTACCCAGGTTAATATTCGGATCGCGCAGGGTAGAAAGTGGTTCAGTTTGCCAGTTAAAGGTTGTACCGTAACGGGTTTTAACACTTACCCAGTTTAAACCCGGAATTTTATCGATTGGCAGGTTATAAGTAACATTTAAATTGTGATTATAATCGGTTGTACGGCCCAAACGTTTTAAATTCTGCCAAACAGTATCGCGTTTTAAACCTTCAATTCTACCATCTGGTTCATCAATAATTGAATAGTTGGTGGCATTAAAATCTAACTGTAACGAACGCGTAAGGTTCCAGGCGATACCATACACGCGGCTCATGGTAAAGTTTTTGTTAAAAGTTGTGCCATAACCATTTTGGTACAAACCAATGGTATTGTTCGGGTCGTTATTTCTCAACGTATTTTCTGAATACAAACGATCTACATCAATCCTGAAGTTAATGGCACTTGGAAAAATACTAAAGTTGAAATCCCTCAGTAAAGCAAGCATATTCGATTTGATGATCTTCTCGAAAGGCGCTATGGTTTTGGCTTCTTTAGAATAACTGTACTGTAAAGATGCCCTGTAAGTATTCTGGATACTGCTTTGGTTAATAAAATCGCGGTGATTATACTGGGTATAAGCATAACTCGCTGCAAAGTTTTCAATATCCCAGAGATGAACCGGTTTACTCGTGTTTACACGGTCTTTACGCACATTGGTAAAGTTGATCCCCCTTCTAACCGTATAATCCTGCGCAAAATTTAAGATCGAATCTTTTTGTGCCTTGGTTGATTGCTCCAAAGCATTTTTCAGTTCGATATCCGGCGTCCTTGGATTGTACTGCGGGGTAGAAACCTGTTTCGAATAACTCACAAACATCGGGATTTTTACCCCTGATTTCTGCGGCAGGAATTTACCCAATTCCATGGCTGAAGAAACATCCAGTAATACATTATCAGCCCGGTTTCTTTCGCTTACTTTTGAATCGATAGAACCAAAACCCACGGTAGATTTACTACCCGAAATATTTACATCGGCAAAATCTGCCAGTTTTAAATTCAACCTTCCTGTTGCAGCCCAGCCACCTTTTTCATCAAATTCGGTTAACCTTAATTCGTTAAACCAAACCAAAGCACTTTTATCCTGACCGTCATCGCGGATACCATCATCATTGGCCGCACGTAACGGGTTTTTAATACCCACCATATAAACCCTCACCTTACTCATATCGGGCTGTCCTTTTACCACAATGGTTCTTGCACCATCTGTATAGGTAAATGGAACATTGGTTGGCCAGGGTTGTCCATTAGCCAGTTTAGCCACATTACGGGCCAATTTGGCATTCTGGAAAAGCGTTAAATCGATGTCCATTCTATTCGCCTCCGGCCAGATGGCATCAGGATCACTGGTTCCCGGATTGGTAACCTTTAAAGGCATTACATATTCGTAATAGTTATCCTGGTTATCGGTACCGATCCTTAAAAAGGCCGAAACATCATTATCATTTAGAAGCTGGTTATTAACCGCCTCAGCATGCACAAACATTTCTAAATGCTTGTAAGACCTGAAATCGCTGTAGGCCGTTTTAAAGGCCGCCCTGCCATAACCATCTCTTAAAGATTTAACAGTAACCGATAAAGATTGCTCGTTCAGCCTGGTATCGCCACGGTAATTACTGTAATCGCGTTCACGCAGAATGCCCGGAGGGGTAACATAAGGAATTGGAGAACGTTTACCGTTTTCTTCGATATTTACAGTTGAAACTTCGATGGTAGAATTATCTGGCGTTAAGGCAGGTAAAGATGGATCAACAATTACCTGAGCGGCAACATTTGATGCATTGTATTCTCTCCATTCGCCACGGATCAGTTGAAGTTTTGCAAAACGCAATACTGCAGTATCGGCGAAGTTGGTCATGAACATCCTGAAAAAGCGGATCGATTTAAAATCCTGGATGCCACCCACACGATCCTGATACTGACCAATCGGAATCCTGAACTGATACCAGGTAACAGCCTGTGTATTTCCGTTAGCCAGTTTTACCTGTGAAGTTACTTTATCGGTAATGAAATTCTGTCCAACATTTAAATCGCCGGGGCGGATAGAAACTTTATATTGAAAGTATTCATCGCTTTGGGTCATGTTGTTGTCGCGGTTAATATCTTCCCCGTCAGGCAATGAAGTAGAAGCCGAATTTTCGAGGCCTAATTCTGCCTGCGATTGTTGCGAAGTTTTAGAGTTACCCTCTGTTCCGTTATATTTTTCGTAACGTTTAAGGATACCGGCATTAATCTGATCTAAAGCAGGTCCCCTGAAATAGGAGTAGTTATCTGATGATGGATCGGCATCAATTGCAGCAGCAGCAGTAGCATTTAATTGCGATTTAATCTGTGTGATGGCCGCAGCAAATTTTGTTTTTTCATCTGCATCCGATAGTCCATCTAAACCCACATCCTGCGCACGGCGCGAATCGGGATTATTATCAAAAGCCTGCACAACGGGTTGTAATTTTGGTACACGACCCCACGCTGTTTCATCATATTTACTCGGATCGTTGGTAGCCGGCAAACCGTTTTCCAGTGATTTTCTGCCATCTTTAAGGATATCTTCGGAGATATTTCCTAAGTTGAAATACATATCACCACCGGCAGAATTTGGTTTATAAATAAAAGGATCCATTACCCAAAGCTCAATAAAGCCAACATTTAAGGCTTCGAAATCGTTGGTTTCGATTTTCCTCTGAAAACCACCCCAGTTATTTTTAGGTTGCAGTAAAGATCCGTCAGGCCTAAAATCGGTAGTACGGAAGTTATATGGTCCCCTCACGGTTGGATAGTAGGCCACATCAAGCGTGGTAATATTTAAAGCCTGTCCGGTTGCTGTTTCTTTAAAAGGGAATACCTCCTGCTCAATAACTTCCCTTACATAGTGGTTAGAAAGCTCATTCCGGTTGTTCCGGATGTTGGCTGGAGTGGTAGATGCCGCTGAGTTATAAAAAGTAGGGTCGATATTATAAAAGGCAATCCTTGCACGGTTATAGCCATAAGATAAATCGTTGGATTTGTTAGATTCGGCGAAAAGTTGCGGTGTGCCCGACAGTTGCCAGGCGATAGCGCTTTTTAAATCGATCACCGATCTTGACGCTTCGAAATCATCTAAATAACTTACACCATTTTTACTTCCGGCAAAATTCAGTGCCCTTGGGTGACCAGGAATCAACTGTGCAAACTCACCATAAAAGGTTACGCTTGATGGTGCTTTGGTTGAAATGAACGGAAGTTTATCAACCAGTTTTGTTAGAAATCTTGATGGCGAGCTATAATTAATATCGGCTCCCCAGATGGTATTCGAAATGGGTTCTTCGCCGATGTTTACTTTTTGGGTGAGAGGTTTTTCGGTGAGGTTCATAATCGTTCCACCGAGGTTTAGCTTATTGTTTACACGATAATCTAAACGGGTACCAAAAAGTGAACGCTGCTGCAGTCCGAAAAGTTCGTTGTTTTCAGTCGTAATCCTGATTGGCTGACCAGAAATTAATAGGGCCTGGTTAATAATACTTACCCGGCCACCCTGATAATCAACGGTAAAATCTACCCCTTCCGTTAATGGCATCGTTCCGGCGAAAACCTTTACCGATCCTTCGGGAACATTGATGGCATTTAAACTAAATTCAGAAGAAATATCAGATTGGTAATTAACCTTGATCACATACCTGTTTTGGTTCTGGAACAATTGCTTTGCAATGGTCTGTGTTGAATCGTAAAGTGCGGTAAAAGTATATTTATTGATCAGGGCCTGCTCGCTGGGCAAAAACCTTGCGGCTAAATCTTTACCAAAAGGTTCAATCACCGGAAAAATGATCCTTCCATTTGCAGGATCAATGGTGATGTAACCCGAATTTGTATTGGTAATTAATGAAGTTTGCCCGTTACTTCCGGTACCAAACAAACTGGCCTGGTTGGCGTTGCTTGCTGTAGAATAAGAACCAAAAGCATTGTTTGCCGCCACGAAATCGAAAACACCATCTGGTCTACGCTCGTTTTGCTGGTTTAAACGGTCAAACTCGGTCAGAGCAATCCATTGTTTATTTGCCGTATTCTGTCCTTCCGTCATTACCGGATTATCTACACCGGTTTCGTTATCAATGCGGTAAATATCGAGTTTAAAATTCTGACTGCTGATCTGATACCCACCGATAGAGTAGATATTTTTCATCATCAGATCCCAGGTAGGCAACTGAATTTTGGTGGTTTCGTTTTTTAATAATTTGGCGTAAAGTACCTTTGGGTTTGCCGCATCAAAAGGGATATCAGTAGAAAACTCACCCACCTGGTACTCCACACCATTATAGGTATAGCGATAAGCCACAGCCAAAACCTCATCCGCGTTTAAGGGGTTGTTTAATGATAAATATCCCAGTTGTGGCTGAAAGGTAAACTCACGCTCAGTTAATTTTCTGGCGTAGATTAGTTTGGCAAAGTTATCGGTATTGCTGGTGTTAACAGGGGTTGTTTGGAAGAACGAAAGAACAGCATTAGAATTGGTTTGCCTTACGGCCCCTCCCTGGTAAGCGTTTAACTGTGCAATTAAATTATTCGATTGTTGTGCAAAGCCTGTTGCAGTAGTTCCGGCAGGCAGGCCCGAAGTTCCGCCTGTAAGCAAAAGGTTGTTAAAAGGAACGTTTTCGCCTAAATCCATCAAACCCAATACATCTCTTGAATCGGTAGTGTTGCCTGCCTTATTCGTAATCCATACCTCTATTTTGGTAATCTGGATCGGAGAAGTAATAATTGGTGCGTTAGCCAGGTTTTTATTGTAGTTATTCCTGAAATATTGTGATAAGAAATAGTGTTTATTTGCCTCGTAACTATCAATACTTACGGTTGTGGTATTTTGCTGTGCACCATTGGTAATCTTAATTTCCCTCGATTGTGATTTTTGCTGGGTATAAACACTGGTTACATTTAATTTACCAAATTTTAACTGCGTTTTAATACCGAATAGTGCCTGTGTTCCGGTAATTAAAGAAGTATTTAAAGGTAAACTTACGTTACCGGCCTCAATTTTCTGGATAATATCATCTGCTCCACCAGTATAATCGAGTTTAATCTGATTTTCAAAATCGAACTGCGCCTCAGTGTTGTAATTGCTTTTGATTTTTAATTTCGTGCCAATATTTCCAACAAGGTCCATCTGGATCCTTTGGTTAAAGTCGAAATTGGTTTGTACCCTTTGCCTTTCGTTAAAAAGGGGATTTTCATTTTTATTGATGCGGCCTAAGAAAGTAAGTTCAGCTTCTCCGCGTGGCTGAATATCAATGGTGGTACCGCCGAATAGTTTTTCGAAGGCCTTGCTGTTTACCTGAATCTGAGGGATAATACCGGTACTGCGGTAATCGCTTACCTCAGCATTAGAAATGCTGCGCCAGTTGCCACGTTTTATCTCGCTGTTTACCAGCCGCTGGTATTCATCAATGGTTAAATATTGTGTATTTAAAACAAACCGGTCGCCTATAATTTCTTTAACCACATAACGCTTGTTTTTGGCATCGTATTCTACCACGCGCCTTAAGTTATTCGGTGCCGGATAAAAGGGATTAACAGCCGGACTAAGCCCCAGGCGCTCTTTTTCTTTGAGGCCGAAGTTATTTTTTGGCGTAATGGTATCCGCTTTGCTTGGAACAACTTGGGAAAAAGTGTTTTGAGAAGCAATTAAGAAAAGTGGGATGAGAAACAGAAATGTAGATATTCTCTTCAAAGGCAGTTTGGTCTATAAGGTTTTTAAAGCTTGTTTAATTAGTTGCTCTACCGAAAGTGTTCCCTCTGTCACTTTTAATATCTGGTCTATAGTTTTTTCGGCGGTTTGTTTGGCAAATCCGAGCATTACCAATGCAGATAACGCTTCATCTTTAACAGTATTGTGCTGAGGCATAGAAATTAATGAATCTGCCCCTTCTTTTTTCAGTTTATCCTGTAATTCTAAAACCAGGCGTTGTGCGGTTTTCGCACCAAGCCCCTTAATTCTTTGAATAAGAGGCAAATCTGCTTTAACAATTGCAGTCTGGATTTCTATAGGTGTAATGGATGATAAAATCATCCTGCCGGTATTTGGTCCGATTCCTGATACCGAAATCAAATGTAAAAATAAACGGCGTTCGCCCTCATCAGCGAAGCCGTATAATGTATGTGCGTCTTCTTTTACATGCAGCCAGGTGTAGAGTTTACACCTTTCTGCATCGCCCAAAGCGCTGTAAGTATTTAAAGAAATGTTAATATGATAGCCTATACCTCCGGCTTCAACCACAACATAAGCTGGGTTTTTGAATGTCAATTTACCATCAATATAGGCGTACATGCAATTCTACTTTTTGTTTGTTTTCCCAAATATACCTTTTCGTTTCGAAGTTTCAATTTCTTCTTTTGCCTGAACATCTACAACAGCAATGGTAACCATATTTACAATTTCGCGTACCGAACTGCCTAACTGAACAATATGAACAGGTTTATTCAATCCTAAAAGGATCGGGCCAACCGCTTCTGCACCACCAAGCTCTTGTAACAATTTGTATGCAATGTTGCCTGACTCAAGATTTGGGAACACCAAAGTATTGGCCGGAGCATCAGCTAATGTACTAAAAGGAAAGTTATCTTTTAGCAACTCGTTGTTAATGGCAAAATTTCCCTGCATCTCCCCATCTACTACGATTTCCGGGTGATTTTTATGAAGCAGATTAACAGTTTCCCTTACTTTATTTGGGGTTACGCCATCGTTTGAGCCAAAATTTGAATACGATAAAAGTGCAATACGTGGCTTAATGTTGAACTGTTTTACCGATTTATCAATCAATAATGTAATGTCAACAAGTTCTTCTGCAGTTGGATCAACATTTACCGTGGTATCGCCAAAGAAAACCGGACCTTTTTTGGTCATCATCATGTACATGCCGGCAACGCGTTTTACCCCCGGCTTTACACCAATTACCTGTAAGGCTGGTTTAATGGTAGCACCATAGTTTTTTGTTAAGCCCGAAATCATTGCATCAGCCTCGCCAAACTCGACCATTGATGCTCCGTAATAGTTACGGTCTCTCAACAATTTCGTTGCATCTCGCATAGAAGAAACCCCTTTACGCTGACGCTTTTTAAAAAGTGCCTCGGCATATTGTTTGGTTTTCTCAGGATTTTGCATCTGATCAATAATCTCTACACCTTCCAGTTCCAGCGCATGTTCATCAATAATGGCCTGGATTTTATCCCTGTTACCTAAAAGAATCGGAATAGCAATATTCTCATCTTTTACAATCTGGGCTGCTTTTAAGATTTTATAATTATCAGCCTCGGCAAACACCACACGCTTGGGATCCATTTTGGCTTTGGTGGTTACCGCCCTCATGATGGCATCATCCAAACCTAAACGTTTTCTCAGTTCTTCATTATAAGCATCCCAATCGGTAATAATTTTTCTGGCCACACCACTTTCTATGGCAGCTTTTGCTACAGCAGTAGAAACCTCGGTAATTAACCTGAAATCTACAGGTTTTGGAATGATATAATCTTTGCCAAATTTAAGGTTACGGGCATTGTAAGCAAGGTTAACCGCCTCCGGAACCGATTTCTTCGCGAGTTCTGCAATGGCTTTCACCGCAGCAATTTTCATGGCTTCGTTAATGCTGGTTGCCCTAACATCCAACGCTCCTCGGAAAATATAAGGGAAGCCCAATACATTATTTACCTGGTTGGGATAATCAGAACGGCCGGTAGCCATAATGAGATCTTTACGGGTTTTAATGGCCAGTTCGTATGCAATTTCAGGATTTGGGTTGGCCATGGCAAAAACAATCGGATTTTTGGCCATACCCATTAACATTTCAGGTGAAATTACGTTCGCAGCCGAAAGTCCGATAAAAACATCAGCACCTTTCATGGCTTCTCCAATGTTCGAAATATCCTTTCTGATGGTGGCGAAGCTCATGCGGATATCGTCGAGATCGGTACGGTGGATATCAATTAAACCGTTGATATCGAACATCACCAAATTCTCTTTTTTAACCCCTAAACTCAGATACATTTTAGAGCAGGAAACCGCGGCAGCACCTGCGCCGCTTACTACAACCTGAATTTTATCGATTTTCTTTTTCTGGATTTCGCAGGCATTTAATAAAGCTGCGCCAGAGATAATGGCTGTTCCGTGCTGATCATCGTGCATTACAGGGATATTCATCTCCTGTTTTAAACGGCGCTCGATTTCGAAACATTCAGGAGCTTTAATATCTTCGAGGTTGATCCCCCCGAAAGTTGGCTCCAATGCTTTAACGATTTTTACAAAATCATCAACATTTTCGGTATCCAGCTCTAAATCGAATACATCGATATCAGAGAAAATTTTAAATAAAAGGCCTTTACCTTCCATTACGGGTTTACCAGCTTCGGGGCCAATATTGCCCAGACCTAAAACGGCCGTTCCATTACTAATTACTGCAACTAAATTACCTTTAGCGGTATATTTATAAACATCTTCTTTATTATTTGCTATTTTTAAGCAGGGCTCTGCAACTCCCGGAGAGTAAGCTAAAGTTAAATCCCTTTGTGATGTTGTAGGTTTCGTGGGTACTACTTGTATCTTTCCCGGACGGCCTTGCGAGTGGTAATCCAACGCATCTTGCTTTCTATTCGTATTACTCATTAAGTAACTTATTAGTGACCGTGCAAAGGTACAATTCTTTTTATGAGGCTTAAAATAAAATGCCTTTCAAAAAAAGTTAAATGGGATGTGGGGCTAACAGATGTTAAGGTAATTACTTATTAATCGGATTAAGTTGTTTGATTGACATTTTGATCCGATAGCTATCGAATGAAGTGCAGTCTCACATTAAGTCTTACCGTAAGGACAAATCTTCTTAAGGATAATTTAGGCATTTTGCTAACTAACTTAAATAAAGCACAGATTTAAACCAAGGACGCTGTCAATCTCAGGAGCGGGGAAATCAAAAAACAGTTGCAAGGTCAGGTAAATTGGAACTAACAAACCTGAAACGCAGTGGTTTTGTGTTCATAAACGATGATTTTATTTTAAAAAAATTGAACACAAAACGAAATGCCGCTGTTTTTTGATGCGCATGAGACTGTGCAAAAGGCTCATTGCGGGATTGACAAGGCGCGTTGGGCACTTTGGCGCTCCAAAGTACCATGCCTCGCGGCATAGAGCGGTAGAAGAATGTCAAAAATAATTATTTTTAAACGGTCGTTTTTGGAGTTTTGAGCAAAGTCCATTGCTGATATGAGTAAGACATTTGCCGTTGATAATTTAAATTTCTTATTGTATTTCTTATTCTTTATACATACTATTATGACCTATGACCACTTATTAATAGAAAAAGCCAGTTTCGGGCTAGCTTCCTATAACTACATAATTTACCTAATCACTGATTGGATATACTTTTAAATTCCTCAATACATATTTGATTATGTTCTCCGGCATAATTATTTACAACCTTATGATATGCCCTACTTTTTCAATGATTTGGAAGTCCTTGAGAATATTCAGTTGCACAGCGCATTTGAAGAAACCAAGAACATCTTTTCCGTGCCAAAATACATAGTTGGCTATTTGGCAACCATAATTTCAATTTATATGCCTACTAATTGGGCATTTACCAAGAATATATACACCTCATATTTACCAATGTGCTAACAATATGGTAATGAAAAAATAACAATTTGCGTCTGCATTTTCCTATATCTTAGCGCAACTAATCCATACAACTTATATCAAAAAAAAATAGAAAACAATGAAAAAGATTATCGCTCTAATGCTCAAAACATCAATGTTGATGTGTTTGATTCTCTCGCTCTACTCTTGCAAAAAGGGCGCAGACAGTAGTAACAATGCCCTAAGCGAAAAAGAAGCGCTTGAACTGATCGGGCCAGCAAAAAAGTTATACGAAATGAAAGTAACGGATGCTCCAACAAGCCGCTTTGCCGTAGACTGGAGCAATTATGTATTTGAAGGAGATAGTATCTTGGTTGTCAAAACAAAAGGGGTAAGTATTTCCAGCAATGGCCGCAATAAGGACAGTGATGTGGCTATGGTGTCCGGCGTAATTTTTAAATTTAAGGATAAACAGATAATACGTGTACAAAAAGTAGATTTTTTTGGTAAACAAGCTGTAGTTAAAGATAAAGGACTAAAGATCTTGGCATCATTTAACAAATTGAAGTCTGGAAAATCTGACATCGCTGATGGAATTTTTCTTCAGTATAGCGCTAAACACAATATGAATGTTGCGGGCTTTTCTATTAAAAACGGACAAATTGAAAGCAACAGATATTTAGCAGTGCGAAGAATAGTAAGCCTAAGCAATTCAATTGGATCTAAAACAAATGCCCATGTTTCAAATTTTTCCAATAAATTGATGAACGGATATGGCACTTCTAATTGCGAACCAGTATATCTTTATATCTATGACAAACAAACAGGGCGGATTATTTCTCAGACATGGCTATATGATGCCTGTGAAGATCAGTCTGATCCAGAGGTTATTAACCCGACCACTCCTCCATCTGAACCGGAAGTAGATCCATGTGCTAATGATAAAGCTGAAAACGCTTTAAGTTATGAACTCGCTGGTGAAAATAACCTGATCGTGCTTGATAATGAAGCAGCTGGAGGTACAACAAGAAGTATGATATACCGATGGACATTTTTAAGAAATTCGTTTGGTTTTTGGTCATATATGAGCACTGAACGCGGCTTTCATAAAAAGATAGGAGATGAATGGCAGTGGGATAAACTGGAACATTTAGGCGAAGGCTTAAGCGGGATTACACCTGCAACAGAAATATCAGTCTCTAATTTTACGCTTCAGCCTACAATCGGAAAATATTATGCAACAGCGAAAGCTTATTTTAACTTTAAGGCTAAATTGCTCTGCGAATCAAAATTGAACCCAATTCCTGGTACAAATCAAAATCTGAGTGCAACGTGTGAAGTTTGGTACGTAAACGATATTTTTGAATGAGATTTTTGCTAATCATTTTATTTGCAGCAGCATTACTGGCTTCATCATGTAGTATCAATACCAGTCCTGAAATACTAGCTACGACTAGCTACGCAGAAATTGTTGACCGCCAGACTGGTGCTATCATACCTACAAATATTGATACCAGTTTAATTTCCAGACTGGGGAACATGATCTTATATCGTAAAACTATCCATGGAACGGTGTACAACGAGAAGGCTATTAAAAACGGTGTAATGGAAGTTGGAGATGATCCTTCCACAATAGCTTCAAGATCCTTTGAACACAGTTTTTTCATCCATTACATAGATCAAAAGACGGGCAGAAGATATGATTCGGTAGGAACAAATGGAAGTAAAAAACGCTTTGATCTTGATTCACTATTAATAGAAAATCCGATTCTAAAAGGCGGAACGGCTGATTTTGATGATAAAAGCATTTTATTGTCAAAAACCAATACAAAAGAAGGCTATGTTCAGGAAACTTATAAATATACCGCCAATCCAGGAGACAACTATCCGGATTCGACTTATCTGATTTTTGACAAAAGCTGGAAAAATAAGATTAACTACACATTATCCAAAAATATTGATAGTGTGCGGAAAATGAAGCTTGTTCGCATCAATTTAATTTTTAACCCTATAAGTAAAGAGAAAAGTAGCAGTGGAGCAGCAATTCCGAAAAAGGTGATTGATGTGAAAATATTCGAGCCCAACTTAAACAAGCATGACTTATTGGAAATAAAACAGGCTTTTGAAAAGTTTAAACAAGATGAAAAGGAAGATCAATAAGAGATCTTTATCAGGATCAGAAAAAATGATCCATTTAAACGGTAGGGGCATTAATTCGGGAAATAAATCTTTGAATAATTTTCATAGATCTCTCCTCTAGGATCGGGATGAGGCACAAATGTTACTTTCGAAGAAAAAATGTTTTCGACAAGCTCAAACTGACAATATGATATGGAGTAAACTACCCCTTATTAATCTTAAGGATCATCCCTACCTGTAAACCTGCTTTTGATAAGCGGTTATCCCTTCTGATACTTTGGACGGTTGCACCATCAAATTTTTCAGCAATATCAGATAAGGTATCGCCGGTTTTTACTTTATAACTTAAAAATGAGGATGGAGCCTTTAAAGGGGTGCGGTTTTTAGCATAGATTTTTAGCTTCTGTCCAGGCACAAGGGTTTTACTTTTCAGGCCGTTCCAAACACGCAGATCCTGAACCTCTACACCATATTTATCGGCAACCGCATTTAAATTTTGCCCGGCGGTAACTTTATGGTAAACTACAGAAGATGCAGCAATGGTTTTTACTTTTTTCTTTCTTAGATCCCTTACATCATCGGTGCTGGCCTCTATTACTTTAATGCTTACATCAACTTCCTGATTATTAAGCACATCATAAATACCTGCATAATCGATATCCCTTAATTTAGGCATTATGATCCGCTTGGGTTCATCATCGGTACCATTTACGATCTTCTTTTTATAAGATGGATTTAAGGCCATCATGGCTTCTTCCTCAATATTTAGTGCTTTGGCCAAAGTAGCTAATGATACAAAACGGGTGGTTTGAACGGTATCGGTTTTCAGGAACATGTTCGAAGCCTGTGCGGTAATTTGGTGTTTGCCAGAGTAATTCATCACATAAACAGCTGCAATAAATGCCGGCACATAATTCCGGGTTTCTTTAGGTAAAAACTGTCTGATTACCCAAAAGTCCCTCGATCCTGCTTTGTCTATTGCCCGTTTTACATTGCCTTTTCCACAATTATAAGCTGCAATGGCCAGCAACCAGTCGCCAAGCTCTTCAAAAGCATCCCTAAAATAAGCCGCGGCAGCATAACTGGCCTGGATCGGATCTTTACGTTCATCAACAAAATTGTCCATCTTTAAGCCATAAGCCTTACCGGTTCCAAACATAAATTGCCAGATACCCGTTGCACCCACACGCGAAATGGCATGGGGGTTCATCTGCGACTCTACAATGGTTAAGTATTTTATTTCCTGCGGAATATTATAATCTTTTAAGGCTTTATCAAAAATCGGGAAGTAGTAACTTGATAAGCCGATCATTTTCCCGAACATATCCTTACGCTTGGAGTAGATGTCTATATACTGCTGAACATACTCATTATAAGGAAGCGGAACGGCTTTAGCAATGGAATCGAGCCTGAGTTTATAGATAAAGTTTTGCCCCATGGTGAGGGGATTTTCAGAAACTGCAGGTACGGCAACGGTATCAGTATTGATAAAGATGTTGTTGTGTATCTTCGGAAGACTATCGAGTTTAAGGGTTTGTTGCGCAGAAGCGGAAGAAATGTATCCTAAGCAAGCACAAATTGAAGCAAAAAGTAATTTTTTAATCATGGGCTATTGGTTAAATTTTCATAAGCCGCGGTGCAAAACCTTAATCATCCTATCCATAAACGGAGCAGGATAAATAATTCCATGATTACCTCAGGGAAACGACTCATGAAATGCCATTGCCATACTTCAGTTTAATGCAATAATGCGCTAAAATGTTCCGTATTTCGCAACGACGATAAAACTATGATAAAAATGCCTGAGAAAAAGCTAAAAGCTTATCTTCCTCAAAATGTTTGGCTGTAAATTGAATACTTAACGGCAAACCAGCTTCATTATTGCCCAAAGGCAAAGCAATAGCCGGATTTCCGCTCAATGATGGTAACACGGTAAAAATATCAGCCATGTACATAACCAGTGCATCCTGTACGTTATCGCCGATTTTAAAGGCTGCTGTTGGTGCCACAGGAGACAGAATTAAATCGTAATCCTGAAATAAATCATCCATTTTTTCCCTGATCAGGCGACGAACCTGTTGTGCTTTTTGGTAGTAAGCATCGTAATATCCGGCACTTAAAACAAAAGTACCTAAAAGGATACGGCGTTTTACCTCTTCGCCAAAACCTTCGGCACGGGATAATTTATACAGTTCGTTTAACGATTTCGCTTCGGTATTGCGGTGTCCGTAATGTACACCATCGTAACGCGAAAGATTAGAAGAGGCTTCGGCCGCGGTTAAAATATAATAAGCCGGAACCAGGTAATCCAGCAGATCGAATGAAACATATTCAACGGTATGTCCATCTGCTTTTAGCTTTTCTATCGAAGCTAAAATGGCCGATTTAATCTCCGGATCAAGGGCATCGCTCTCAATCGTTTCTTTTAAAACCGCTATTTTTTGTTTTTTATGTTCATTTAAACGCGCAGGATAATCGGGAACGGCCAAAGGTGAAATAGTCGAATCGTGCTCATCGGCACCAGCCAGAACCTGCAAAAGTAAAGCTGCATCTTCTACCGATGAAGTAATTGGCCCCACCTGATCAAATGAAGAGGCATAAGCGATAACGCCATACCTCGAAATGCGGCCATAGGTTGGCTTTAAGCCAATCTGCCCGCAAAAAGCAGCTGGTTGCCTTACTGAGCCTCCTGTATCGGTACCCAAGGCCGCCAGACACATATCTGCCTGAACAGCTACTGCCGAACCGCCGGAAGATCCACCGGGAACCAGCTCAGGATTTGCAGCATTTTTTACCGCTCCATAGTAAGAAGTTTCGTTAGAGCCGCCCATAGCAAACTCATCACAGTTTAAACGGCCGATAATGATGGCATCTTCCTGTAACAAACGTTCAACAACGGTTGATGAATATGGAGATACAAAACCTTCGAGCATTTTTGAAGAAGCAGTAACAATATGGTCTTTGTAACAGATATTGTCTTTAATGCCAATTACCATCCCTGCCAGTTTACCTGCAGTACCTGCTTCTATTTTTTGCTGTATCGCTTTTGCCTGAACTTCGGCCGAATAAAAAAACACCTCGTTAAATGCATTGAGGTGTTCTTTATCTTTAATCTGCTTAAAATAATAAGCCAGTAAATCGGGTAAAGTTAATTGCTTTTGCGAAATGAGTGCCTGTATCTCTTTTAGAGCGCTGTATTTCTTCAAAACTAAAATTATTGCAATTAAACGGTTTTATCACGGTTAGATGGATCTACCTGATCTCCATCAACACCATCTTTTCCATCTTTAAATTCTTTAACACCTTTACCTAAACCTCTCATTAGTTCAGGGATTTTTTTACCACCAAATAATAACAAAACCACAACCGCGATAATGATAATTTCTGGTGTTCCAAGCATTGCTGCTATTGTTGTATTTAACATAACTTTTTTGTTTAAACTTTATGATTGTCTGCTACAATTTTTTCGTCAACCGGGGTGCTTGATTCCGTATGTGGCACACTTGCCGCAACTTTTTCATCAACAGGCGTTTCTTCTGCCGGATGGTGACGCTGACTATGGTTTACCGCTGTTTCTTCCGCTTCTTCTTTATCTAAATCCATAGCATTAATATTCCTGTGGATTTCACGCTTTACTCCCTCAGATGCATCTTTAAACTCTCTGATCCCTTTTCCAAGTCCTCTTGCCAGCTCAGGCAGTTTTTTACCACCGAACAATAATAAGACTACCACTAAAATGAGCACGATCTCCGATCCACCCATGTTTAAAAACTCTAATAACGTGCCTTGATACATCACTAATATAATTTATACAAATATAAACATTTTAAAAACTATTCTATTTACTAATCCAGGCTTCAGGGTTTAAAGCCGACTGACCTCTCCTGATCTGGAATTTAAGGATAGCATCATCCCCGGTATTGGCCACTACGCCAATGGCCTGTTTGGTATCTACATCATTACCTACACTCACACTCACCGATCTTAAATTCTGGTACACCGTAAAGTATTCACCATGGTTGATCAACACCACTGTTCTGCCCATAAACACCTGTACAGCAGCAACTTTACCGGAAAATACCGCCCTTACTGTTGCACCATCGCTGGTGGTAATATCTACCCCATCGTTGGTATATGTGGCCTGGTCTACCTTGTGCATGCCAAAACGTTCGGTGATGGTACCTGTAGCAACCGGCCAAGGTAACCTTCCCCTGTTGTTTTCGAAGCCGGCCGATAACCTTGCAGCTTCTGGTGTTGCGGTTAGCAACTCACCGGTCGATTTTGCTTTCGCCGTTGGCGCTGCTGGGGCTGCAGGAGCCGGTTTATTTTCTGCTTTGGCTTTTGCGGCAGCAATCCTCGCTTCTTCTGCTGCTTTTCTTCTGGCCTCTTCGGCAGCTTTTCTTCTGGCTTCTTCAATCGCCCTCTGGATAGCCGCACTAATGGCCCTATCTATCTGCGCCTGTTGTTTCTTTCGGGTATTGATATCCTGCTTAAACTGCTTTTCATCTTTACTCAACTTACTTAATACAACAGACTGCTCACTTTTATCTTTACCTAAACGCTCGCGCTCACGCTCCTGCTCTTTTAACAGGTCGCTTTTTTCGCGAAGTGTTTTATCCAGCACTTTGATCTTACCATTCAGGTCTTGCTGTGTGTTTTCGATGTAACCAGCCTGTTTTTTCCTGTACTGGCTAAACTGTTGTAAGTATTTGATCCTTTTATAAGCCTGGTTAAAATCTTTCGAGGCGAAAATAAACATCATTTTATCGTACGAGTTCCTGTTCCGCTGTGCAAAACGAATCATGCCAGCATACTCTTTTTTAAGATCGCCCAGCTGACCTTGCAACGTATGTACGGTATTTGTGTTCTGAGAGATTTGGTTATCCAGATTTTTAATTTCAGAATTGATTGTACCAATTTTATCCTGGCGCAACCTGATCTGGGCATTTATGGTATTAATCTGCTGTAAGGTAAGCTTTTTACCACTGGCAGTTTTATTCAAATTCTTTTGAAGCTGTTCGATTTCACGTTGTATAGCTTCTTTTTTCCTTCTGAGCTGACTTTCAGTTTGCGCAACCGCCGAAAGGGTTAGCACGCTTAAAAAAAGGATAAATAGGAGTTTTTGTAGCTTCATTAAGCCAAAAGTATAAAAATTTTATAGTAAAAAGTATTAAAATCGAGATACTAAAGTCATAATTACTTATTACAGAACCGTCTTCACCTAATCTTCACATAAAACAAAGTTTGCCAAAGGTAAGCTACTTAAGGAGCAGTTAACCCTGGCAAACCATTTATGATCATGATTAAATGTAACTCTGAAGCTAGTTTACAACCTTAAACCTCTTTGGTACAGTAAACGGAAAATCAACCGGAACATTGCCATCAATTTTTACATACTGTAAATCGATGTTTATTTTTTTCGCTTTAGAGAGCGTGTTGATTTGTAAAGCACCTGGGAATAAAGATTCGTTTAGTTTTTGATAATCGGCATAAGTAACCTTTAATGCCTGACCGTTTTTACTATCGTTCAGATTGGTCTCAGCAACTTTAAAAAGCGTATTGAAAAGCAGTTTGTAATCCAGTTCTGCTTTGCTGCCCGAAACTACCCAAACACCATTTTCCTGTTTAACATCTGATTGCTGGGTTAAAAATTCGCCCATGGCATTACCTGTTAAAATAGACTGTAAAGTATTAAAATTAACCTGTTTATTGGTGAAATTATAAACATAACTGAAAGGCTTTTTCAAATATTCACTTTTCAGGCGGTTCATAATCTTGATGCTATCGGGTGTAATCAATGCACGGGCAACTTCTGCCATTCCGCCCAATGCAGTAATGCTTACCCAGATGGTTTCCTTATCTTTCATTTTGAAATTCATGGTTACATCATTAGCATTGCCGCTGATATCCAAAGTTGCCTTGGCTTTTAAAGATAAGGTATTAAATTTAAGCTGTTTACTATTTAACAGCGTTAAGGTTTCTGCTTTAGAATTATCGGTTTTGGTTTCCGTTTTAGTAGGCGGAGCCACCACAATTTCTTTTTTAGGCTTACAGGCCGAAACAAAAACTACCGCTCCCAACAGGAACACGCTATTTAAAATACTTCTTTTCATTTATCTTTTTAATTAATACTTCTGATCCGTTTCCGGCCTCTTTTGCTTTTTGCCACTGGATAACTGCCTGATCCTTTTCACCTTTCATAAAAAGAATATCTCCATAGCGTTCCAGGTAAACACCATTTTTATCGCTATTGTTTTGCAGCGCTTTTTCGATCCATGTTTTTGCCAGCTCGTATTTTTGCTGTTTAAACAGGATAAAGGCATAAGTATCGATCACAGAGGGATTATTTGGCATTCCGTTGGCCGCAGTTTCTGCATATTTTGCCGCTTTTGTTAAATCATCATTCTTTAACGCTAAATAATAGGCATAATTATTCATGATGAGGTAATTATCGGGCTCTATTAAAATGGCTTTTTCGAAAGCGGTTTTTGCTGCCGAAAAATTATTCTGATTAATAAAAATGTCTCCCTGTAAGGCATAAATCTGCGCCTGCAAACTCTTATTTTCTACATCCAGCTGCAGCGAAGTTTTTAAATTGCCAAGCGCAGGCTCATATTTACCTGTTTTATATAAAGCATAGGCCATATAATAATATAAACTGGCCTGGTTGGGATAAATGGTTAAGGCTTCATCACCCACTTTTACAGCATCATCGTAATGACCCAATAAGGTTTGAATATTGATAACCTGCTCCCAAACCACATAAACCTGTTCGTTAAGTTTTAAAGCAGTCTGATATTGAGCCAATGCCTCTTTCAGGTTGTTTTGCTGATAAAGCACATCGCCATAGAGCGCTAAAGCTTTGGCATCATTTGGATTTTTTTCTGCGACCAGTTTGCTCAGCTCGGTTACGTTTTTAGCCACAATGGGCTGGCTCAGTTTCGGGAATAAGGCTGCTATGATTTTAACTTTTTCTGTTAAAGGCATTTCGGCACTTTCAAAAGCCAGTTTTAGCGAAGCAAAAGCTGCTTCATCATTTTTTTGCCTGCGGTAAATATCGGCCAGGGCAAGGTTGACTTCAAAATTATTGGGTTCTAATTTTTGTGCTCTAACCAGTACTTTTAATGCTTCGGGATCATTTCCTTTTTGTAAAAGCAGACCAGCAGCATATAAATAATTTTTTACATCGGCCTGGTTACCCTCCAGTAATTTTACAATATCACTTTCGGTGGCGCTTCCATTGGCCTGAAACCGTTTTCTGGCATTTGTTAAATCTCTTGAATCGCCAAATTTAACCTGTATCTCATCATAGGTTTTTTTAGCGGCATCCAACTGGTTAGCTAAAAACTGTGCATTGGCCTTATCGAAATAATAGGCATCATTTTCAGGGTCAATGCGGATCAGCTGATTAAAAACTTCAATCAGCTCGGGCATTTTATTGGTGCGTTTATATATTTCGCCAAGCAAACGCCAGTACCATAAATTATCGGCATTTAACTTAATGGCCTGTTTTATATTCTGCTCTGCTTCGGGGAGTTTATCTAAACGGAGATTGGCATTGGCCAGCTCGAAATATGCAGCGTGGTTATTGGGATCTAAACCAACAATTTTATTAAAATTGGTAGAGGCAACCACATAATTTTCGGACATTTTCTCACGCAAGCCGGCAAAAAACAATTGTTTTACCACATTGCTGTCGCGATTGGTAGCTGGCGTAACCGTTCCTTGCCCAAACGTTTGGGTACATATAAAACCTAACACAAGAAAAATAATCCCTCTAACCATAATTATAATTTTGAATGAGTGAATTTTGAATGAATGAATTTTGAATGAATGAATTTTGAATGAGTGAATTGGCAAAGTGCAAAATCAAGTCTAAATAATTCAATTATGTATATCTAATCACTAATTCTATCTTTCGATCCTTAAACTTTTCCCGTATGCCCGTAACCACCCTCTCCACGTGCCGTTTCTCCCAGTTCAGTAACAGGCTGCCAGCTTACGGTTTCGTGTTTGGCCACTACCATTTGGGCAATCCTGTCGCCATTAACAATTTTAAAATCTGTATCTGATAAATTTACCAATAAAACTTTTATTTCGCCACGGTAATCGGCATCAATTGTTCCAGGAGAATTTACGATGCTAATGCCATGTTTATAAGCAAGTCCGCTCCTTGGCCTGATCTGCGCTTCATAACCAATTGGCAGTTCGATAAACAGGCCTGTTGGCACCAATAAGCGCTGCAAAGGTTTCAGTATTATTTCTTCTGTTGTGGCAGCGCGAAGATCCATCCCGGCTGCATGCGCAGTTTCGTATTGCGGAAGCGGATGTTCTGATGTATTGATAATTTTTATTTCCATTTTATAGCTGGATGTTTAGGTTGATGGATCATAGTTTATTTAGTCCATAGTTTAAAGGCTGTGGACTATAAATTTTAACCCTTTTTCAGCATTTTCATCACATTATTCTTCTCAAAATAGAAAATACCTAGCAGAAATAACACTAAAATACCGTTTCCGATGTAAATATTGCGTTTAAAAACCCAAAATGATAAGTACACCATCACTATTGAGACCACTATGTATAAACTCATGGCTTTAAGCTTATAAGGTATAGGATAATGTTTTTGTCCCAATAAATAAGAGATTACCATAATGATAAAATACGCAAACATGGATACCCATGCCGAACCCATATAGCTGAATTTAGGAATGAGCAGAATGTTCATAATAATGGTAAAAACTGCTCCTACCAACGAAATGTACAGACCATACCTGGTTTGATCGGATAAACGGTACCAAACGGATAAATTCATGTAAATACCTAAACAAACGTACCCGAATAATAAAAAAGGCACGGCATTTAACCCCACCCAATACCTCGAATTAATAAAATATTTAATGATCTCTATATTAGCTGTTAAACCCACAAAAAGGATGGATAAAGCGAGTACAAAATAATATAAGATGTTGGCATAGGTTTGCTTAGCATTAGCATTTTTAGCATGACTAAAGAAAAACGGTTCGGCACCTAATCTAAAAGCGGTATTAAAAATACTAATGAAGATGGCCAGTTTGCACACGGCCCCATAAATACCTACATCGTGATTGGCAATGCTTTCTGGCAGGTATTTTCCCAATAAAATTTTGTCTAAATTTTCGTTGATAATAAAAGATAAATTAGCAACTAAAACCGGCCAGCTGTAGCCCAGCATATTATTGAACAAGCTTTTATTGAATTTAAACTGGATTTCTAAAAACTGGGGGATAAGCATCAGCAGGGTAACTATACTTGCAATTAAATTGGCAACAAACACATAACCCACCCAACGGCCTTTATACCAGGAAGTAAACCATCCGCTTAATATATCATGTTTGATGAGGAATGGAATAACGTAAATAAAAACCAGATTTAAACCTACAAAAGTGCCAATATTAAGGAATTTGATCAGGCTGTATTTAAATGGCTTTCCATCGGCCCGTAATTTGGCGAATGGGATTACACTAATGGCATCTACAAATAAAATCCACGCAAAATAATGTACATAAGATTCTTGGTCGGCCAATTCTGCAATGTTACCATCTAAGGTGTACCTGGCCAGGTAATCTGAAAAAATTAATGCGGTGATTAAAAACAGGGTTGATATAAAAGCAATTACCAAAAAGCTGTTATTGTACACTTCCTGCTTCCGATCTTCATGTTTATTTAAGTACCTGAAAAAAGTGGTTTCCATCCCAAAAGCCAAAATTGGATTGATGATAGATACATAACTGAACATTTTGGTAAAAACACCATAAACACCAGGAGCGAAAACACCCGTGTAAACCGGCGTTAAAATAAAGTTGAACAACCGCGAAAAAATGGTACTGATACCATAAATCATGGTTTGCCCAAGAAATTTTTTATATACAGACATTTAGTATTGAGATTTGAGCATTGCGTATTGAGATAAGCTCCCTGGGGAACAGTATAGCAATCCAACAATTCAGCAATTTATTTTCTTAAAACTTCAAAATTACGATAGTTTTTTACTTCGCCATCGCTTACTGTTACATTTTCTACACGCGAGCGGTCGGGACCTTCGTGGCACCAGTTCACAAATTCTTCGAGGAAAATTTCTTCGCCTTCTGCTTCGATGTAAACCGACCCGTCTTTCTCATTCCTTACAAAACCGTTAACCATCATCTGGTTGGCAATAATTTTGGTAGTTTCCCTAAAGCCAACGCCCTGCACTTTGCCGGTTATAATTATATTAAGATGTTTCATTTATTGTGATAAGGTTGAAATGTTTTAATGTTGCAAAGTTAATAATCCAATCGTTTACCGATTTGTTTATAAGTTTAATTCGTGGAATAAACTGTTAAATCTTTGTAATCCGGATTTAAATTCCAGCCAGATTTCATCGAGAATGGCTTTTGCAGGTTTAATTTCCTTGAGTAATGCCGAAACCTGGCCGATTTCGAGCTCCCCGTTTTCCATATCTCCCTCAAACATCCCTAACTTTGCCCTTGCCCTGCCTAAAAGTTCCATTAAGCGGCTTCGATCGGCTCCTTCGGCTTCAGCTACGGAAACAGCGTCAGCAAATTCATTTTTCAATAACCTTACCGGAACGAGCTTTTTCATGGCCAGTTTGGTATCTCCTTCTACTGCAGAAATAATTTTATTCTTAAAAGCCGGATGGGCTGATGATTCTTCGGCAACTGCAAAGGCAGAACCGATCTGAACGGCATCGGCACCTAAAGCAAAAGCAGCTAACATGGCTTTACCACTGCCGATACCTCCGGCAGCAATCACGGGAATTTGCACTGTTTCTTTAATCATCGGGATTAAACATATGGTAGTGGTTTCCTCCCTACCGTTATGTCCGCCAGCTTCGAAACCTTCGGCAACAATGGCATCTACGCCCGCTTCTTGTGCCTTTAATGCAAATTTTGTATTCGCTATCACATGAACAACGGTAATTCCTTTCTCTTTTAAGGTGCCGGTCCAGGTAGCGGGATTACCAGCTGAAGAAAAAACAATCTTAACACCTTCTTCAATCACTACCTCAATGATTTCCTGAATATTTGGATAAAGCAATGGAATGTTTACTCCAAAAGGTTGATCAGTAGCTGATTTACACTTTTGGATGTGCGTTCTTAAAACTTCAGGATACATGGAGCCTGCACCGATAATCCCCAAACCACCGGCATTAGAAACTGCCGAGGCCAACTTCCAGCCGCTACACCAAACCATTCCGGCCTGGATAATGGGATATTGAATATTGAAGAGTTTACAGATTGGGTTCATAAAAATTTTTTAGTGATGGTACGTGGTGACACGTACCATTGCGCTTTATATTAAAGTATTTCGGGGTTGGCAATATTTGTTGGTTTTCCGTTGATATAATTGATGATGTTTTCGAATGCTTTACTAAAATATAATTCGTAACTATTCTTTTCTACATAACCAAGATGCGGTGTGCAAACCACGTTCGGCATATTGAGCAGTTCGAAACCGGTATCGTAAACGGGCTCATTTTCATAAACATCTATGCCGGCAAAACCCGGCCGGCCTGCTTTTAAAGCTTTAATCAGGTCTCCTTCTTCTATTAGTTCTGCACGGGAAGTATTAATCAAAACCGAAGAGGTTTTCATTACATTTAAATCTTCCTGCTTTACAATACCAGTGGTTTCTTTATTTAAACGGAGGTGAAGAGAAACCACATCGGCAGTTTTAAAAAAATCGGTTTTACTTTGTGCCGCTTCAAATCCATCATTTACTGCATTGGATCTGGATTGCTCACTGCCCCACACCAAAACCTTTGCCCCGAAAGCTTTCGCATAACCGGCGATTAGTTTCCCGATTTTTCCATAACCCCAAATCCCGATTGTTTTTCCGCTCACACTTTCACCGATATTCGTTTGCCACTTACCTTTTTTCATCCCTTCAATTGCATTTGGTACCTGTCTTAAAACATTCATTAACAAAATCCAGGTTAATTCTGCCGGAGCAATTGGAGAGCCTACCCCTTCGGCAACCGCCACTTTATATTTAGTGCAGGCATTTAAATCAAGGTGATTGGAAATTTTGCCTGTTTGACTGATTAGCTTTAAATTGGGTAACCTTGAAAGTAAGTCATCAGTAATCGCTGTCCGCTCCCTGATCAAAACCAAGGCTTCAACATCTTTTATTTTTTCGGCTAAAGCATTAGGATCTTTTTCTGTCTGATTAAGAATAACAACTTCATGCTGCTTTAATAAACTAAAACATTTCAGTTTTCTAACCGCATCCTGATAATCGTCTAATATGGCTATTTTCATATTATTCTGAAAGAATTCTATACAATTCTAAATTAAGAAAATAATGTCCTTTACCTACCGACCTCTTTTCAAGTATCCCCATTTCGGTTAACTGGTCTAAATACTTTCTTGCCGTATTTTCTGCATATATTCCTTTCTTAACCAAATGCTGAACTCGTGTAAAGGGTTGCGTAAATATTGAATTTATTAACGAATCTGGCCGCTGGATATCAGTGTCTTCTAAAACAGCCCTCATAATTGCTTCTTTAGCTATAATAATATCATTTATTTTATCGTAGGTAATATTCGCTGTTACTTCAACCGCTTTAAGCATATAAAGTATCCAATTTTTCCAATTTCCACGTTGGGTAATTCCTGCAAGACCACTATAATACTCTTCTTTATTTTCCATAATATACTTGCTTAAAAAAAGTATGGGGTAATCTAGTAATCCTTTTTGCGTTAAATAATTAATATTAAAAATTCTTCCTGTTCTACCGTTACCATCACGAAATGGATGTATTGCCTCAAATTGATAATGCCCTATTGCCATTTTAAGTAATGGGTCCAACGGGTAGTTTATTTCATCATTAAGAAAATTAATCAGGTTATCCATTTTAGCTTCGATTACACCCGCTCCCCTGGGTGGTGTATAAAACACTTTTCCTGCATTTGGTCCCGAGCCACCCTCCTTAATTACAACTTGAGCCACTGGTGGTCGTATTCCATCATTAAACCGACTAACAATCCGATACATTTTGATAAAATATTCCCTATCGATAGGTTTATTTTCCTGAAGATATTGATGACCTTCCCATAACGCTTCTCTATAATATAGAATTTCTTTTGCCGGACCATTTACCTGACCGACATTTTCTTCACTATATGCTTTATAAAGTTCATCATCCGTAGTAAAAATATTTTCAATCGCACTTGATGCTTTTGCTTCCTGCAAACTAATAGAATTAATAAGTAGTCCTTGATTGGGAATAACAATACTTCTACCTTGAAGACGTCCTAATGCTGCTTTACTATTGCCAAGTTGTAATAAAATATCAATGTCAAGGTAGATAACTGGATCAACTGGCAGTTCAGGAAGTGAGTTCCAAGGTTTGGTACGATCTGGATTAATGGCAAATGGCATATTCAAATATATCATTATTAACATTAAAAATTTAAATATTTAATGTCAAAATATAAAATCACCTCAAACCATTAAAGGCAAACACATTTCACATTAAAAAAATGATTTTTTAATGCGAAACTAATAAATGCTATTAAAATCTAATCCAAATTAAATTTATGCCTTAAAAAATTTGATGTTTTAAGGCATTAAATCCATTATATTAATCTCTCTACCTTATCACTTTCAATTATAAAATCAGCCGATAGCTGGATCAGATTTAATCCTGGTTTTTTACCAGTTTCTATTGTTCCTAAGTGTTGGTCAAGAGCTAAAAATTCGGCACCGTTTATAGTTGCCCAACTCAAAAGCGCTTCGAAGTCTACTTGTTTATGTTTTTGCAAGGTGATCATTTCCGACAGGATATTAAGCTGATGGTTACTCGCCAAACTATCGGTACCCAAGGTGATTTTCACTTTTTCACCTATCAGGAGATCAACGTCGGGCAAAGTGTTTTCAATATAAAGATTAGCCTGCGGACAAAGGCACCAATATAAATTCTGATTGTGTGCTTTCGCAAATTCGATATCAGCTTTATTTGAAACGGTATTGTGCACCAATAAAGCTTTTTGCTCCTTAATATAAGGTAGCCAGCTTTGTAATGATGTTTTATTTAAGGGTTCAAAAAAAGAGATATCCAGCCCTAAAAATTTGTATAAGTCTAAAAATCCTCCTGTTTTACTTTCGAAAAAAGCATTTTCATTATCCGTTTCCTGATTATGCACACTGATAAAAGCATTATCTTTTTCAGCTTGAACCCTGATTAATTCAAATAATTCGGGAGATACAGTATAGGGTGCGTGTGGAACGATAGATGCCGGCAGCGATTCAAAATCCTGTTTAACGCCTTTAACATGGTCCATTATGGCGCCAGCTCTTTCAGGGTTAAAACCCAATGCCTCTATAAAGGTATGGTAATGGATTTTACTTTTTTGTTTTACTGCTTTGGAAGAAACCTGGTTTGAAATATCGCCAACAGCCACAATGCCGTTTTCGAACATCTTTTGATCAGCATTGTACATGGCCTCTAAAATCTGCTCTCCGTCGGCCTGCCTGTTTGTAATAATGCTCCGCACAAATTCGACCAATCCAGTGCGTTCGGGAATTTGCCCCTGCATGTGCGAAAGTTCCAAATGGCAATGGGTATTAATAAAACCAGGAACGATAGCGCCTTTGTATTTTATGATGTCCAGACCATGGTTTGTAATCTCTTCTTCAGTTAAGATTCCTGCAATTTCACCATCCGGACGTACAGCCACCGCCCCATTTTTTACCGGAGCCGAAGCAACAGGAAAAATCCAATCGGCTGAAAAATATTTTAGCATGATGCAAATTAGCGCAATAACAGCAGCAAAAAAAATATTTTTCTACGCCTGGGTTGTTTTTGAAAATGAAATGATTTTAGGATTTTTTCTAAATAAACTAGAAAAGCGGGAGAGAAAAAGAGCCTCCTATCGGAATCGAACCAATGACCTACTGATTACAAGTCAGTTGCTCTACCAGCTGAGCTAAGGAGGCTTTTAATCGGGCTGCAATGATAGAAAAAAATCTTCTTTTTTCAAAAATTGAAATTTATTTTTTTTTTGCATTATCTGATGTTTCCATCTGATAGTTATGTAATCTCAGAATGCAGCTATTTCATCTTTACCTGAAAATTGCCCTCCCGGTCGTATGGTAACATCCAACTGCATGCTAAAGATTAAGAACTTCTGTTAGAAATAACTGCAAAACTTGTAGTCATTCACCACAAAGTGTGGAGAAATTCCACAACTTTAAAACTTTGGCACAACAATAAATTACTGAAAATCAATTATTTAAATAAAAATATTTGTTTGGCACCATTATGAAACATTAGCAAGTATTGTTACACAAATAAATTTTAAAATATATACCATGAAAAAATTCGTTTTAGCAGCTACAGTATTAGCATTCGCAGGATTCTCAGCAGTACAGGCAAGTGAAGTAAAAGATTTTAAAACTACTGCAATTGTTGCAGTTCAAGATAGCGCAGTGAAAACTCCGGTTAAACTGGAAGAATTACCTGAGCCAGTAACAACCGCATTAAAATCTGATGCATATAAAGGTTGGACCGCTACAGAAGCGTGGTCGGTTAAAGAAGGTACTAAAGAGTATTATTTAATCAACGTAAAAAAAGAAGCTGAAACCGGTTCGGTAAAAATCGATAAAGACGGTAAACCAGTTCAATAATCAACATAAAAAATTAGCGCTCCGTAATTAACAAGTATTTAAACAGTAACGAAAGTTACCAATCATATTAAAACAGAATACCATGAAAAAGATCATTTTAGCCGCTACATTAGCATTCGCAGGATTTACAGCAGTACAAGCAAGTGAAGTAAATACAATCAAAAACGCAGCAATTATCGCAGTTCAGGATAGTGCAGTAAAAACTCCGGTTAAACTAGAAGAGCTTCCTGCTCCGGTAACCACCGCATTAAAATCTGATGCATATAAAGGATGGACCGCTACTGAAGCCTGGTCGGTTAAAGAAGGTACCAAAGAGTATTATTTAATCAACGTTAAAAAAGAAGCTGAAACCGGTTCGGTGAAAATCGACAAAGACGGTAAACCAGTTCAATAATCTCAAATAAATACGCCATAAAGGCATAATCAACATAAGCGCGGCCTTCGGGCTGCGCATAAACTAAAAAAGAAACAAGATGAAAAAATTAATTTTATCAGCTGCGTTCTTAGCTTTTGCAGGATTCTCAGCAGTACAGGCAAGTGAAGTAAATACAATTAAAAACGCTGCAATTGTTGCAGTTCAGGATAGTGCAGTTAAAACTCCGGTTAAACTGGAAGAATTACCTGAGCCGGTAACAACAGCATTAAAATCTGATGCTTATAAAGGCTGGACCGCTACTGAAGCATGGTCTGTTAAAGAAGGAACAAAGGAATACTACTTAATCAATGTTAAAAAAGAAGCAGAAACTGGTTCGGTTAAAATTGATAAAGACGGTAAACCCGTACAATAAAAACCCAAATATTACATCTACCTATTACAAAAGAAAGCCGGATTATGTCCGGCTTTTCTTATTTTTGTTACATGGCGAGAATCCTGATTCTAGAAGACGATACAACATTTGCTCAATTACTTGAAGGTTTTTTAACAAAAAACGGTCATGAGATTACCCTTGTAACCCATGTAAAGCAATCTTTTAAACAAGTGGAGAGCAGCGAATTCGACTTACTTTTAATTGATTACCGGCTGCCTGATGGAACCGGTTTCGAAGTGCTTACTCACCTCCGCGATTTGGGCCTTTCTATCCCGGTTATCATCATGACAAGTTTTAATGATGTACGCACGGCTGTTAAATCAATCCAGTTAGGTGCTTTCGATTACATTACCAAACCGGTTAACCCTGATGAATTACTGATGGTAATTAAAAATTCTTTGGCTAAAAAGGATTTAAAAAGCATTACTCCAAAAGAAACAAACAGCGATTTTATTAAAGGCAAAAGTGCAATTGCCGATAAGTTATATGGACACATCAACCTGGTTGCACCTACCGATATGTCGGTAATTATACAGGGAGAAAGTGGAACAGGGAAAGAATTTGCCGCCAGAACTTTGCATCAGCAGAGCAAACGTGCAGATAAACCTTTTGTAGCCATTGATTGTGGCGCTTTATCAAAAGATTTAGCCGCCAGCGAATTATTCGGCCATGTTAAGGGTGCTTTTACCGGTGCTTTGAATGATAAAAAAGGTCAGTTTGAGGCAGCCAATGGTGGAACACTGTTTCTGGATGAAGTGGGTAACCTGAGTTATGAAGTACAGATTAAACTCCTCAGGGCTTTGCAGGAAAGGGTAATACAGCCATTGGGCAGTACTAAACAGATTCCTGTAAATGTTCGCATTATCACGGCTACAAATGATGACCTGGCCAATAGCATGCAACAAGGAGAATTTAGGGAAGATTTATACCACCGCTTAAATGAATTTAAGATCCAGTTGCCTCCATTACGCGATAGAGGTGGAGATTTGGAACTCTTTATCAACCACTTTATCCAGTTATCGAACCGCGATCTGGAACGGAATGTTAAAAGTGTATCTGCAGAAGCTAAAGCCTTACTGTTAAGTTACGATTGGCCTGGCAATCTGCGCGAACTGAGTAATGTGATTAAACGTATGGTGTTATTGAGTCCTGGTGATGTTGCCCAGATTGAAGCATTGCCAGATGAAATGATGATTTCTGTTCAGCACCAATCGGCCCCGGGCAATTCTTCGGACCTAAAAGCGGTAAACGAACAGAACGAAAAAACATTGATTACCGAAACACTCATTAAGGTTAGACACAACAAATCAAAAGCTGCTAAAATTTTAAATATCGACCGCAAAACGCTTTATGCAAAAATGGAGCGCTATGGGATTGAATAATTATTCTGCATTTGCATAATCCATTTGCTCAATAAAAGCAATCAGGCTATCCAATTTTTTAATTTGTTCCAAAACCTCAGCATTAGTTTTATCCGTTAAACCTTTTTCGGCAATTTCTATCTCTAAAGTGCGGAATGCATTCGCTAAAGTTTTAGAACCCATCTGTGCCGTACGCCCTGCTAAACGATGAACCAGTAACCTGCTTTTTTCCTGATCATTGTCCTGGAGATGCTTTTTCAGTTCTGCAGCATCATCAATAGAATCCTGTTTAAAACGGTTCAGGATTTTTTCAAGCATCTGCTGATCTCCAAAAGTCATTTTTTCGATAGATGAAAAATCAAATTCGGGCTGTTCGGCTAATATTTCTGTTTTATCAAAAATCGAAAGGATATCCACTGCCCTGAACGGTTTCATAATCAGCCCGTCAAAACCCTCACTCAAAACCATTTCACGTTCTTCTGGCAAAACCTGTGCGGTAATAGCATAGAATTTTACATGCTGCGGCAGTTTCTTTTTTAATAAATGGCAAAGTTCGAAACCGGTCATTTCAGGCATCCGCATATCAACCAGAACGTATTTTAAATCGGGGTCAGCTTCAGCGTGTAGAATGTCGGCAACTTGTGTAAAGCTTCTGAAAGGAATCTTGTTTTTCTGAAAAATCATTCCGCATAAGTCGAGAATCAGTTTATCATCGTCAATTACCCATACGGTACCAGGATTAATAATGGCATAATGTTCCAAATCCAGCGCATCATTTACCCTTTCAGTTGTATTTTCATATTTCATGAAAATATTAAAAGTGGTTCCGATGCCAGGCTTACTTTTCACGTAAATCCGGCCACCTTGTGTTTCGATCAATGATTTAACAATAGGTAAGCCTAAACCTGTACCTGTCTGATTGATGATATATTTTTCAGGAGATTCGATCTGTTCAAATTCATTAAATATTTTAGGAATATCTTTTTCTTCGAAACCAATCCCTGTATCTTTTATCGTAAAATGAAAATGCAGGTCATCTCCCTGCCTTTTGTAAGAAACAGATAAACCGATTTCGCCTTTCAGCGTAAATTTAACGGCGTTACCCAATAAATTAAATAAGATCTGCCTGAGTCTAAAAGCATCGCCCTTTACAAATTCGAGGTTAGCCAGATCGAGGGCTACATTTAACTGAAGGGATTTTTGTTCTGCCAAAGGCCTCATAACCGAAACCACTTCATCTAAAGCTTTTCTGATATTAAACACCTGGTTATTGAAACTAAATTCGCCCGAGATAATCCGGTTGTAATCCAATACTTCATTTACAATTTGTAATAAATGGATAGAGGACTGGTAAATGGCATCCACATCCTTTTTATTGGGCACATCCTGCTGGGTAATCAATTCGGCATAACCTAAAATAGATTGCAATGGTGTTCTGATTTCGTGGCTCATGTTAGAAAGGAAACGCTGTTTTGCTTTGCCATGATATTCAGCTTCATCTTTCGCCAGCTCCAAGGCCTTTCTGTATCTATTGCTCTTGGTAATATCTGCCAGGATCAGGTAAAGCAGGATTACCGTCAACAAAAAGAAAATGATAATAATGGTGGTGATTTGCGTAATCCCATCGTTAACCACTTCTTTGGCCTGGATGCCATTTAAATCTACCTGTGCTACGGCTTCGCCTTCTACTTCACGCAAAATTTGCAGCATTTTAGCCGTTAAAGCATTACTGGCGCTTGATAAATCGGCTTCGCGTTTTAAAAACTTCTGGCTCTTCTGACGTTGTTCGAGTTCTATATTTTTTAATGAACCCGTCATGCTTTTCATGATGCTGTCTTCAGCTTTTGCATTTAAGGTATCGCGTTTAACTTTAAATTCCTCGTTAATGATTTTGTAAACGTCGGATTTTTTCTTTCCAAAAAGTTTACTCAGAAAACCACGCGATTTTTGTTCTTCCTCTGGCGCTACAGTGGTGGTTGAGGTGGTGGTTTCGGTAGTTAATACAGCGCTATCGGTTTGCCTTGCCCTTGTAGCCACCAGCTCATTTAGTTTTTGAACTTCATCAGAGAACGATTTGGTATTTACCAGCGTTTCGCGCACTTTAAGGTAATTTACAAACTGTTTATCGCGGTCTGAGAGTAAATTTTTAATTGATTTGATCCTGGCCAACTGGGCAGAATCGCCACGGTATAGTTTCCGTAAGGTATCCAGGCTGGATCTTAATTTACGCGATTCTTTAAGAAAGCTATAGGTACCCTGTTTATTAAAGGCTTCATCGCGCTGCAATTGGTCTAGCCTTGCAATTTTATGCGAAAGATCATTAACGATCCTTAAACGGTCGTTCGGTGCTGAAATTTCTTCAACGGTATTGAGCATCCGTGTAAAAGCAAACTTGCTGATGCCCCATGCCAATAGCAGCGCAAAACAGGCAAATAAGAAACCTATAATTACTTTACTTTTTATTGCCCGGAAGAAACGCTTTTGAATAACAGCCGCCATTTAATTCAGATTATATCTTAAACCATTATAATAACGGCTTATCGTTTAGAAATGATATCTGTTTATCGTTTACAAATAACGTACCACAAGAAAATTGGTTAAAAAGCTTTAATTTTATCAAGCCTAAAAAAACCAGACATGAACCGTATCGACCGACTTTTCGGAATTTTAACTTTACTCCAATCCAAAAAGTATATTACTGCAGAAAAAATTGCAGAAAGGTTTAATATGAGTGTACGTACGGTTTACCGCGATGTTAAAGCGCTTTGCGAGCAGGGCATACCGGTAAGTTTTGAGCAACATAAAGGCTATTATCTTGTTCAGGGCTATTTTTTGCCGCCGGTTTCTTTTAATATGGATGAAGCCAATGCATTGTTACTGGTAGAAAGTTTGGTAAATGGTTTTGCCGATAACTCCATCCGAACGCATTACTCCTCTGCACTAACCAAGGTAAAAGCAGTATTAAAAACAAGCCAGAAAGAAAAACTGGAGACTTTAAACCAGCATATTAAATTACAGATTCCTGAAAGATTAAGTTTTAACTTCGAATACCTGTCGCTTATTCAGCACGCCATTGCCGAAAAACACCTCATCGAACTCGATTATAAAAATAATAAGGGAGAGGCAAGTAAGAGAGAGGTTGAGCCTATCGGTTTAATTTTCTACGCTTTTAGCTGGCATTTGATTGCCTGGTGCCATTATCGGAACCAGTACCGAGATTTTAACCTCACGCGGATTGTTTGTCTAAAAAATCTGGGCGTCCCTTTCAGGAAAACGCAACATATGCCATTAAGCGATTACATGCATCTGCTGCCGGTAAATTATTAGCTCACATTGCGATTGACTATTTTTCTTTAATAAACTACCGTCATCTCGACGGGAACGCAGTGGAATGGAGAGATCTATCTCGAGGTAGATTTCTCGGCTGCGTTGCACTCCGCTCGAAATGACGACCTATTACCAATTATTTTTTTACACTGCCATAGGGTTGTCAGTAGCCTGTATTTTCTTTGTGTAAACAAACATCAAAAATCATGAGCATAGCTGATTTATTACTTATGGAATTACACACAGTAGAAAAAACAAAACAGAAAAATATGGACATTATTAAATTATTATTGAAAGAGTATGAAGCCGAATTTAATACTACAAAAAAATTCCTGGCGCTGGTACCCGCTGATAAATTCGACTGGGCACCACATGAAAAAAGCATGAAAATGAAATCGCTTACTGTCCACATTGCTGATTTGCCCCGCTGGGTTACACTGGCTTTAACTACCGATGGACTTGATTTTGAAACGGCTCCTTACACAGAACCTTCAGTAGAAAGTGCTGATGACCTGGTTAAAATTTTAGAGGAAAATTACGTACAAGGCAAGGCAGATTTAGAAAAAGCCACCGAAGAAAATTTAAACGGTCGCTGGGTACTGAGCATGGGTAAACAAGTGCTTGCCGATTATTCTAAATATGAAACCATCCGCCACTCGCTTAGCCAAACCAGCCACCACCGTGCGCAATTGGGTGTATATTTAAGGTTATTGGATATTCCAATCCCAGGAAGTTATGGCCCAAGTGCAGATGATCAGAACTTTTAGCTTTTTAATCTTTTTTAAAATGAACCATTGAAAACCTGGTACGTTTCAATGGTTCATTCGAAATGACGGTCGGATTACCAGTCCTTTTTCATAATTTATCTCCTCTTTGCTACTTTTAGCGATGAAAAAAATATTCGCGATTTCTGGCAGCACAAAAGCTTCATCAACCAACGGACTTTACCTTTCGGCAATTAGCCAGCTTTTAGGGGCAGCTTATGAGGTAACAATTTTTCCGTCTATTGCAGATATTCCACATTTCAATCCTGATTTAGATCTGGAAAATCCACCACAAAGCATTCAGGATCTTCGCTTAAATATCCTGCAGGCTGATGGCGTTATCATTTCTACACCAGAATATGCGATGGGTTTACCAGGCTCGCTAAAAAACCTGCTTGATTGGACCGTGAGTTCAGCATCTTTTTCTGGTAAGCCCGTATTAGCCATCGTGGCTTCAACACAAGGAGAAAAAGCCTATCAATCTATTATCGATATTTTAACCGTTCTAGAGGCCAGGGTATCTGCTCAGCTCATTCCGTTTGCAAAAGCCCGGATTAATAATGATGCTATTGTAACAGATCACCAAACTTTAGCAAGCCTTAAAAATACCATTGATGCATTTGTTGCCGGCATAGAGAATGGATAACACAATTTATTTCCGTAAAATTGCAGCATGAACAATAACTCTGCAACCCGTTTAAATAAATTCATCAGCGAAAGTGGATTATGTTCACGCCGTGAAGCAGACCGTTATATCGAAAAGGGCACAGTTTTCATCAATGGAAAAAGAGCAAAGGTAGGCGATCAGGTTTTTGCAGGCGATAAAGTGATGGTAAATGGTCACAACATCGAGCCGAAAGAAGAAAGCAATTTTATTCTTCTGGCTTTTAATAAACCCGTTGGCATTACAAGTACAACTGAGGCCAGTGTGCGCGATAATATTGTTGATTATGTGAACCATAGTGAGAGGATATTCCCGATCGGCCGCCTTGACAAAGATTCGTCAGGCCTTATTTTCCTCACCAATAATGGTGATATTGTAAACAAAATTTTAAGGGCAGGGAATAAACACGAAAAGGAATATGTGGTTACCGTTAATAAACCCATTACCGAAGATTTCATTTTCGAAATGAGTAATGGCGTACCAATTTTGGGGGTAAATACACGAAAATGCAAGGTTCGCCAGATCAGCACATTTGTTTTCAATATTATTTTAATTCAGGGTTTAAACAGGCAGATCCGTAGAATGTGCGAATATTTTGATTATGAAGTAACCAAACTCGAGCGTACGCGGATTATGAATATAAACCTTAAAGGTATCCCTACGGGAGAATTCAGGGAGCTTACCGAAGACGAGATGAAAGCCATTACCAAAAGTGTCGAAAACTCATCTTCTGAGGCTAAACCCAAAACCAAAAGCCCTACCAGAAAAAAAACAAATGCCTGGGAGGAAATCCCTGAACTGAGAGAAGAACAGCCTAAAAAAGCATTCAAACCAAAACCATCAGGTCAAAAATCATTTGGTAAGAAACCAGGTGGTCATTCAGGTCCAAAACCTGCAGTTAAAAGTAATTCCGGCAACAGAAATTCGAAACCAGCAAAAGGTAAGTCAAACACAAGAGGCAGAGGAAGATAAGCCAACCAATTGTAAAATTACGTGCTGATTAGTAGCCTTTTAGCTTTAGTCTTTCAGCTTAACGGCTTTTTAAGTACCTTTGCAACAAATGGCAACAGCAAAGAAAACCGATATCCGTGCACTAGATCTTCCCCAATTGCAACAACACCTTGTAGCGATGCAACAGCCTGCATTTAGGGCCAAGCAAATTTACCAGTGGCTTTGGGAAAAATCGGCTACGAGTTTCGAGCAAATGAGTAATCTATCTAAAGATCTTCGTAAGGCTTTGGATGAATCGTTTGCCATTAATGCGGTTCAGGTGAACAATTCCCAGTTCAGTAACGATCATACCATCAAAAATACTTTCCGGTTAGCCGATGGCAACATTGTTGAAGGGGTTTTAATCCCTCTTGAAGACCGAATGACGGCTTGTGTGAGTTCTCAGGTAGGCTGTAGTTTAACCTGTAAATTCTGTGCAACGGGGTACATGGACCGCAAGCGTAATTTAAACGCTGATGAGATTTACGACCAGGTTGTACTGATTGATAAACAGGCGAAACTGAATTACAATAATCCACTTACCAATATCGTGTATATGGGTATGGGAGAGCCGTTATTGAATTATGCCAACGTATTAAAGTCTATCGAGCGTATCACTGCTCCTGATGGCTTAAATATGAGCTATAAACGTATTACCGTATCTACCGCAGGCATAGCGAAAATGATCAAAAAACTGGGCGATGATGGTGCTAAATTTAATCTTGCCCTATCGCTTCATGCTGCCAACGATGAAAAGCGTAATGAGATCATGCCTATTAATGAGGCGAACTCATTAAAAGCACTGGCAGATGCGCTTAAATACTATTTTGCCAAAACCAAAAATCCGGTAACCTACGAATACATTGTTTTCAACCATTTTAACGATGAGATTTCGGATGCAATGGATTTAGCCAAATTCTGTAAACATATTCCTTGTAAAGTAAACCTGATCGAATATAATCCAATTTCTTTTGCTGATTTTACTAATGCTGAAGGAGATAAGATTGATGCATTTTCAAATTACCTAAAAAGTCAGGGAATTAATACCAACATCCGCCGTAGCCGTGGTAAAGATATCGATGCCGCCTGTGGGCAGTTAGCCGTGAAAGAAGAGGCGAACGCTTAAATATTTTCCTGTTTTTATTCTTAACCGTATTTCTTCAAATATTTTTTGGAGCGCAGGTTTCTGTGCATATAGTTTAGGTTCCGTCCTGCTGTACGCTTAATCCTTTTGGGAGAGTTGTACTGTTAAACAAATTGATCTTAGCCCAAAAGGGATACCGCTCCCATCAGGGTTATTTAACCAAGGATAGAGGCGATGGAAGATGGATGACGGAAGATGGATGATGGAATGGCCTCTGCGGCAATCAGCATGATCTACGGGAACAACCCTTAACTTATCTAAACTCCTTAATGGTGAGAAATACTTTAGGTTCCTTTTATCATTAAGAAGTTAAGGCCATTAAGAAAAGGAATTTAACTTTAACTGTAAAACGGATGATGGAATTGCTTCCGCGGCGATCAGCGCCATTTGCGGGAACAAGCCTTAACTTATCTTAACTCCTTAATGGTGGAAATAATCCGGACCTGTTAATACCAAATGTTAGCTAATAAAACATATCGTTAAACCCGCTATAAACGAAGAAAACCCTTTAACATTGCTGTTAAAGGGTTTCTTTTAATATTTGGCACCGACCTACTCTCCCACGTGTTACCGCAGTACCATCGGCTCTGGTGGGCTTAACTTCTCTGTTCGGAATGGGAAGAGGTGGACACCACCGATATAGGCACCTAAATTTCTTTAGATAAGCTATCTCGAGCTTAAATGACATATTATTGAAAGAAGTTAGTTTGAAGAACAAACAACAGTCTGTTTGCTTTGAAAGCTTCGGATGATTAGTACTACTCGACTGTGCTGTCACCAGCTTTACATCTGTAGCCTATCAACGTAGTAGTCTGCTACGGTCCTATATGGAATTCTCATCTCGTGGCTAGTTTCGC
>Ga0308159_1000799_pt1 | contig 57442 bp, 19 predicted proteins | sample PhyCR1_FD_201040 | JGI IMG/M metagenome (GOLD analysis project Ga0308159, IMG submission 201040) | Phyllosphere microbial communities from UC Gill Tract Community Farm, Albany, California, United States - DLSLC.R1 | ecosystem: Host-associated > Plants > Phyllosphere > Unclassified | place: USA...
CTGACCTTCTTGGTTTCGACCATGGCCTTGACCTTGGCCAGTTCACCGTTGAATTCGGCGGTCACGACCTTGGTGCCGGTGCTCTTCTGGAAGGGTTCGACGTAGGCGACCTTCTGCGCGTTGCCATTGGCGCCGCCGAAGTTGACCAGGGTCAGTTCAGCGGCAGAGGCCGCGCCGGAAAGCAGCAGGCCCAGGGCGAGCGGGGACAGCAGGGCAGGTGTCAGGCGTTTCATTGTTGTTCCTCGTTGGTTATCGTGCTTGTTGACTGTGTGACGTTGTTGCGCTGGATCGGACTTCATGGGCAATCTGCGTTGCCTGGAAAACTAACAAATGGAACTGCAACATCAAGGTACGGCGAAACAAAAAACTAAGTAAACGGGAGGGAATCAGGGCGCTCAGAGGAAGCAGCGCAGGCGATCCTGCGCGATATGCAGCACCACGCTGCTGCCCTCGGTCAAGCCGGCCAGCGCCGGATCGGACAGGGAGAGCTTGACGAAGCAATCTTCCTGCCCCGTGACGGTGCACCGTACGCGCACATGATCGCCGAAATAGATCAGGCCGCCGATGGTGGCGCGCAGGCTGTTGGGTTCGCTGCTGCCACCTGCGGCCAGGCGGATGCGTTCGGGGCGCACGCAGGCGGTGATGGTCTGGCCGGCGTGCGCGCGGTGGATATTGAGACCGGTCAGCACGGTGCCATCGGCCAGGCGCACGGTACAGTGCTCGCCCTGTACCGATTCCACGCTGCCCTTGAAACGGTTGTTGTCGCCGATGAAGTTGGCCACGAACTGGTTGTCGGGATATTCGTAGAGTTCGGTCACCGGGGCCAGTTGCTGGATCACGCCCTGGTCGAAGACGGCCACGCGGTCCGACATGGTCAGGGCTTCGCTCTGGTCGTGGGTGACATAGACGAAGGTCACGCCCAGGCGCTTGTGCAGGGCCTTCAGTTCCAGCTGCATGTGTTCGCGCAGCTGCTTGTCGAGCGCGCCCAGCGGTTCGTCCATCAACACCAGTTGCGGATCGAAGACCAGTGTGCGCGCCAGCGCCACGCGCTGCTGCTGGCCGCCCGAGAGCTGGGTCGGATAGCGGTCGCCGAATTTCCCCATCTGCACCATGTCCAGCGCCTGCTTGACCTTGGCTTCGCGGGTGGCGCGATCCATCTTGCGCACCGACAGCGGATAGGCCACGTTCTGGGCGATGGTCATGTGCGGGAACAGCGCATAGTTCTGGAACACCATGCCGATGTTGCGCTTGTGGGGCGGCACGCGGTTGAGCAACTGGCCATCGAGACGGATCTCGCCGCCGGTGGGAAACTCGAACCCCGCCAGCATCATCAGGCAGGTGGTCTTGCCCGAACCCGAGGGGCCGAGCAGGGTCAGGAATTCGCCACGGCGAATCTCCAGGTCCAGGCTCTTGACGATCAGGTTCTCGCCGTCATAGGTCTTCTTCACGCCACAGAACTGCACCAGCACGTCGCTGTTGCTGTCGGCCGTCGCTTGTTGCTGGGGTGCCTGCTTCATTGCATAAGCTGCCATCATCGATCCTCTCTCTACGCGGGGCCGGATTCGTCGCCCGGCCCGTCTACCCTGTTACTGATCTGCTACTGTCTGCAGCTGCCCTGCAATGCAAATCTCAGGCCAGCTTGATGGCTGCGGCCAGGATGCCCAGCGCTTCGTCCATGACGGCATCGGGAATCGTCAGCGGGAACAGGAAGCGGATCACGTTGCCGTAGCTGCCGCAGGTCAGCAGCAGCAGGCCGTGATCCAGGGCGTGCTGTTGCACCTTCTTCGTGTAGTCCGCATCCGGCTTGCCGGTGGCCGGGTCGGCGAACTCCACGGCGACCATGGCACCCACGCCGCGCACTTCGGCAATCTGCGGCACGGCCGAACGCAGTTCCTTGAGATGCTCCTGCAGCTTGTCGCCCAGGCGTGCGCCACGGGCTACCAGCTTTTCTTCCTGCATCACGTCCAGCACCGCCAGCGCCGAGGCCACCGCCAGGGGATTGCCGGCATAGGTGCCGCCCAGGCCACCGGGGGCGGGCGCATCCATGATCTCGGCACGACCATTGACGGCCGACAGCGGCATACCACCGGCCAGGCTCTTGGCCATGGTCATCAAATCGGGCAGCACGTCGTAATGTTCCATCGCAAACAGTTTGCCGGTACGGCCATAGCCGGACTGCACTTCGTCGGCGATCAGCAGGATGCCGTGCTCGTCGCAGATGGCGCGCAGGCCGCGCATGAAGTCGGCCGGGGCGGCGTAGAAGCCGCCTTCGCCCTGCACCGGCTCCAGGATGATGGCGGCCACGCGGCGCGCTTCGATGTCGCTCTTGAAGAGGCCCTTGACGGCTTCCAGCGCATCGTCGGTGCTGATGCCATGCAGCGTGCTGGGGTAGGGGGCGTGGTAGACGTCGCCCGGGAAGGGCCCGAAGCCCAGCTTGTAGGGAGCGACCTTGCCGGTCAGCGCCATGCCCATCATGGTCCGGCCGTGGAAGCCGCCGGCAAAGGCGATCACGCCAGGACGGCCGGTATGGGCGCGGGCGATCTTGATGGCGTTTTCCACCGCCTCGGCGCCGGTGGAAAAGAAGGCGGTCTTCTTGGGGTAGTCGCCCGGGGTCACGGCGTTGATGCGCTCGGCCAGTTCCACGTAGCTGGCATAGGGCACGATCTGGTAGGCGGTGTGGGTGAACTTCTCCATCTGGGCGCGCATGGCGTCGAGCAGCTTCGGATGACGGTGGCCGGTGTTGAGCACGGCGATGCCGGCGGCGAAGTCGATGAAGCGGCGGCCCTCGACATCCCACAACTCGGCGTTGACGGCACGCTCGGCGTAGAAGTCGCACATCACGCCCACGCCGCGCGGGGTGGCGGCGTTCTTTCGTTGTTGCAGTTCCTGGTTGGTCACCTGGGTGGTCATTGCTTGCTCCGTTCTTGCTGCGTTGAATGGCGCCGGCACGGCGCGGAAATTGCTGAGTCGGGAAACAATATAAAACCCAAGTGGCACTGTAATATAGAGCCAATTTCAAATATCTGATGGTGCCACTTGAAACTCGCCTCCTTGTCCGACTATCTGCTGCTGCGCATCAACCGGCCTTCCTCCAAGGCCGGTCCGGGCAAGGGCCGTGCCGCTGCCGGCCGGGAAAGCGCCGCAGCGAAAAGCCCCCGCACAGGCAAGACCGCGGCTGCCGTTCCGGTGAATCGGCAGATCTACCAGTTGATCCGCGAAGCCATCCTGGCCCACACCTTGCCGGCCGGCATGCAATTGCCGTCCTCGCGCGACCTCGCCACGGAGCTGGGGACCTCGCGCAATACCGTGACCTATGCCTATGAGCAGTTGCTGGCCGAGGGGTATCTGGAAAGCCGCACCGGCGCCGGAACCTTCGTGGCCGACACGGCGCCGGACCAGATGCCCGAAGCAGTGGAGCGCAAGGAGCCGCTGACGGACCCCTCCGGCAAGTCCGAACTGTCGGCGCGGGGTGCGTTGCTGACGCGGCAGGCCGGTGTCGGCGAGCGTCAGTGGGGCGCCTTCATGCCGGGTGTGCCGGATGTCACCTGCGTGCCTTACAAGATCTGGGGAAGGCTGCAGAACAAGCACTGGCGCCGTTCCAATTCCGACCTGCTGACCTATGGCCCCGGCGCCGGTTATGCGGGGCTGCGCGAGCAGATCGCCGAATACCTGCGCGTGGCACGCTCGGTCAATTGCACGGCCTCGCAGGTGTTGATCACCACCGGCATCCACCAATCGATCGACATCGTGGTCAAGCTGCTGGGCGAGCATGGCGATACCGCCTGGGTCGAAGATCCCTGCTACTGGGGCACGCGCAGCGTGCTCAATTCGCTGGGCATCCAGTCGGTCCCCATCGCGGTGGACCAGGAAGGCATGCGCATGCGCCTGGCCAACCTGCGCCGGCCGCCGCGCTTCATCTGCACCACGCCTTCGCACCAGTATCCGCTGGGCATGGTGATGAGCCTGTCGCGGCGGCGCATGCTGCTGGAATACGCCGCCACCCACAAGGTGTGGATCATCGAGGATGACTACGACAGCGAATTCCGCTACGGCGGACGGCCGCTGGCCTCGCTGCAGGGCATGGATACCCAGGACCGGGTGCTCTACATGGGGACCTTCAGCAAGATCATGTTCCCGGGCTTGCGCATCGGTTTCCTGGTGGTGCCGGAATCGCTCTCCCGCGCCTTCGCCACCGGCATCGCCGAGTTGTACCGCAACGGCCAGGTGTTCCTGCAGGCGACGCTGGCCGACTTCATGGCCGAGGGGCATTTTGCGTCGCACATCCGCAAGATGCGGGTGCTCTACGCGGAACGGCTGCAGCTGCTGCAACAGGCCATCAATCGCCACTTCGGCGAAAAGATGACCATCACCGGCGGCGAGGCCGGCCTGCACCTGGTGCTGGGTCTGCCGCAGGAATGCGACGACGTGCTCATCTGCGAACAGGCGCTGGCCGCCGGCATCGTGGTGCGACCGCTGTCGCGCTACTACATGCATGCCCGTGGTGCGCGGCGTGGGCTGCTGCTGGGTTATGCGAGTGTCCCCAATGACGAGATCGCCCGGGCCTTCGACAAGCTGGCTGCGGTGATCAAGCCGCATCTGGCGTGATCCGCCTGCAGCAAGGGATTGCGGGCGATTTTCGCTTCTGCGATGAAAGTCTTTATCGGGGCAGGTTCTGGCGGGCGCGAGCTTGCGGACCTAAGATGGTGTCCATGCAAGGCAGGCAGATACAAGCCTCCTGCCTGATGCAACCCTCATGTTCCACAGAAAAGGATTTCCCATGAAAGCCATCGTCTACCGGCAGCACGGCCTGCCCATCAGCAACCCCGAGTCCCTGATCGATACCACCCTGCCCGAGCCCACACCGGGCGAGCGCGACCTGCTGGTCGAGGTCAAGGCGGTCTCGGTCAATCCGGTCGATACCAAGGTGCGCGCCGGCTCGCCCGTCAAGGAGTCGCGCGTACTGGGCTGGGACGCCTCGGGCGTGGTACGCGCCGTGGGATCGGCGGTAACGCTTTTCCAGCCTGGTGATGAAGTGTTCTATGCCGGCTCCATCACCCGACCCGGCTCCAACAGCGAACTGCACGTGGTCGACGAGCGCATCGTCGGCCGCAAGCCCGCCAGCCTGGGCCACGCCGATGCAGCCGCCATCCCGCTGACGGCCATCACGGCCTGGGAACTGCTGTTCGACCGCGTGGCGGTGCCGGAAGGCAGCGGCCAGGGACGCAGCCTGCTCATCATCGGTGCTGCCGGGGGCGTCGGCTCCATGCTGACGCAGCTGGCCCGTCGCCTGACGCAACTGACCGTCATCGGCACCGCCTCACGCCCGGAGACCGTGCAATGGGTGCAGGAGCTGGGCGCGCATCATGTGATCGACCATAGCCAGCCGCTCAAGCCGCAGCTGGAGAAGATCGGCATCCCCGAGGTCGATATCGTCATCAGCCTGACCCATACCGACCAGCACTTTGCGCAGATTGTCGAGGTACTGGCGCCGCAGGGCCAACTGGCCCTGATCGACGACCCGGCCACGCTGGATGTGGTGCCGCTCAAGCGCAAGAGCATTTCACTGCACTGGGAGCTGATGTTTACGCGCTCCATGTTCCAGACCGCCGACATGATCCGCCAGCACGAGCTCCTGCAACGCGTGGCGCAACTGATCGACGAGGGTGTGCTGCGCACCACCACGGGTGAGCATTTCGGCAGCATCAATGCCGAGAATCTGCGCCGCGCGCATGCCCTGATCGAGACCAATCGGGCGCGGGGCAAGGTGGTGCTGGAAGGCTTCTGAGCCCTCGGGTGCCAGGCCAGGAGAGGCAATCAACCCTGAGCTCAGCCGTCTCGCGGGCCGACGCTTATTCGAGCGCCGGCCGCGGGTCATCCATTGGATGACCCGCGGTGTTGAACGTCGGCGCAAAATATTGTTATTTTGATAGCAAAACCGGTTCGCCCGCCGACCCATGGTAAATTACCGGGTCCGGACCGGTTCATTGCGTCCGGGCCCTTTGACAACCCCGATAGGAACCCTCGTTGGAAAACATATTACTGATCGTCGCAGCCTTCTTCCTGGTTGCGTTGAACGGTTTTTTCGTTGCTGCAGAATTCAGTCTGGTCAAGTTGCGTCAAACGCGCATCCGGGCCATCGCAAAAACACAAGGCTTGCGCGGCCGCATCCTGGCCGTGGTCCACAATCAACTGGACGCCTATCTCTCCGCCTGCCAACTCGGTATCACCCTGGCCTCGCTGGGCCTGGGCTGGATCGGTGAACCGGCATTCGCCCGGTTGCTGGAACCGCTCTTCTCGCTGGTGGGCGTGACCAACCAGGAACTGATCCACGGCATCTCGTTCGTCTTTGCCTTCTTCGTCATTTCCTTCCTGCACATCGTGGCCGGTGAACTGGCCCCCAAGTCCATGGCCATCCGCAGCCCGGAAAAGCTGGGCCTGTGGTGCGCGGTGCCGCTGTACGGCTTCTACTGGGGCATGTATCCGCTGATCTGGGTGCTCAACGCCAGCTCCAACTGGCTGCTGCGTGTGGCCGGACTGGGCGCCGGCCATGGGCATGACGCGCACTATTCCTCGGATGAACTCAAGCTGATCCTGCGCGCCGGTGGCAGGAGCGGCAAGAGTGGCAAGTTCACCCGCGACGAATGGAACATGCTGGCCCAGAGCCTGAACTTCGCCGAACTGGACGTGGCCGACATCATGCGCCCCGCCAGTGAAATCGTGGCCCTGGGCGATGACAAGACCCAGGAAGAAAACCTGGACATCATCTACCGCAACCGCTATTCGCGTTATCCCTACTTCGACGCCGAGCGCCAGCAGGTGCTGGGCCTGGTCCACCTGAAGGACGTGTTCCTGGCACAGCAGGATGGTCGCGCCATCGGCAACCTGAAGGATTATCTGCGCCCGGTGCAGTTCATCTCGCCCGCCTTGCCGGCACTGGACCTGCTGCGCCGCTTCCGTACCGGCACGCCGCACTTCGCCGTCATCGGCAAGAAGGGGCAGCCGCCGCAGGGCTTCATCACCCTGGACAATATGCTCAGCCTGCTGGTGGGTGAGATCCGCGACGAATTCCGCCACAACACCGGCGAGTGGACCCGCCAGGACGACGGTACCCTGCTGGGCAAGGGCAGCCTGCCCATCGTCACGCTGGAGAACATGCTGGGCATCGACATCGAGTACGACGACAGCATCGACTCCGTCGGTGGCCTGGTGATGGAGAAACTGGGCGACCTGCCCAAGGAAGGCCAGAAGATCGAGTTTCCCGCCTTCGACGTGGTCATCAAGCGCATGTCTGGGCCGAAGATCGTGCTGGTGAAGGTCTATCCGAAGATGGTGGAGATGCGGGAGTAGGTCTGTGCCTGACTGAGGGCCACGCCGGTCCTCGCACCAAGAATGCCGTTCAGTGTCGTGCTGGACGGCATTTTTTGTTTCGGGATCGGGGAGGGGCTTCGATAGCGCCGGTGCAGCGGCTACGTCAGCTCCAGCTTCAGCTCCAACTCCAGCTCCAACTCCAACTCCAACTCCAACTCCAACTCCAGCGGCGCCATGCCTTAGCGCGATGCCGCTGCCGTGAAGCTGGCCGTCTGCAATAGCATCGCTCGCGCAGAAGGATCGGCGGTCTGGAATTGCCGGATCAATTTGTCCACTTCCCGCTCCAGCAGCGTGGTGGCGACGTAATCGGTCTCGCCGCTAAGCAGCCAGTTGATATCGATGCCGAACTGCTCGCGCATGCCGCGCAGCAGCTTGGCACCGGGTATGCAGTGGTCGCGTTCGACCTGGCAGATGTGGTTGGATGCAGTGCCCAGCGCAACGGCGAACTGGCGCTGGCTGATACCCAGTTGCAGGCGAACGGATTTGAGCCGTTGCCCGAGAGATGCTCTGCATGGACTCATGCCTTGCTCCGAATGGATGGGGGTCCCTCCCTGCGCTATGTTCTCATCCAGCATGCGGTGCTTGCTGTGGCTGCTCATGGTCGTATGTTGTCTGTGCCTGAGATACTGAAAGCGTCCATCGGATGGTTACGTCTGCTTCACTGCAACGCCGGCTTACACACCAAACAGCGTATGTGTATTGGCCGGGTTGTAGGCGACGTTTTGCAGATGCAGCGAGTAGGTCTGGGTACCGGCACCGGCGCCATCAAGGTCGATCACCAGCCGGGTACCCGTGCCACCCTGGATGGGAGCGACTTCCTTGACGAACTTGTCCAGGTTCAGCGCATCGACGTTCTTGCCGAACACGGCCAGCTTGTCCACACCGAGAGAAAAATCGGTGACGGTGGCAGCGAAGTTACCCTTCTTGCCGAAGGCACCCAGGCTCAAGGTGTCATAGCCGCCATTGGTCTGGATCAGCGTATTGGCCCCATTCTTGGTGGCACCGAGCAGGATGGTGTCGTTACCATTGCCACCGCGCGTATCGCCCAGCGATTGGGCCGCCCAGAATGAACCCAGTTTCAGGCCACCGACGCTGGCCGTCGCCCCATTGTTGTTGCCGGCGGTGATGTTGGTTGCCGTGAAGCTCAGATCGTCATAGACGCCCGGCGCCAGCAGATTGGCTGCGGAAGCCAGGGTGAAGTTGCCTGCCTTGACGGTGTCGAAGGCCAACACCTTGTCGCCCGCCTTGACGGTGACCAGATACTGGTCCGACGCACCGGCACCGCCGACCTTGCCCGAGAACACCAAACCGCGCTCGCTGCTGCCTGGCGATGCGGCGGTGCCGTTTTCGGTGATGGAGGCGTACTGGGTCGGCGAGTCGTCGAGCAGCTTGATGCGGGCGTTGGTGGGGCTGGCAACCTTGAGCTCGCTCAGTACCGGATTGGCGACATTGCCAGGGCGCGCCGGCGTGACTACCGATTCGACCTGACTGATGTTGCCAGAGACTTCCTTGTACTGCACCTCGATCGTGTGCTGTGCAGCCGACAGGCTGTTGGCCACCTTCAGGCTCACCGCAGCCTGAGGCGAAGCCAGGTCTTCGGCAGTCAAGACCTTGCTGGTCGTCGCATGGTCTGCGGTGATCAGCGAAATGACATCACCGACACTGGCTTTCTTGGCGTCGAACTTGACGTTGAAGGTGGGATTCAGATTGCTGGCACCGGTGTCGACCTGATACAGAATCCGGACATTGCCGATGTCATAGTTGCCGTTGGAGGTCTGGGTGAAACCGCCCAACTCATGCATGTCCTGATGGGCCACATTGCCGCCACCCTTGTGGTTGAGCATTACGCCCTTGCCGTCCGGGGTCAAGGTGAAGTTGAAGATACCGGCCTTGACGTAGGGTCCACCCTGATGCGCCAGCACAAAATTCTTGCCTGCGGTCAGTGGCTGGTCGAAGCCTTGATAGCTCTTGAACAGCGAGGAAGTCGTATTGGCATTGCCCGTAATGCCCACGCCCCCCCAATCCGCCGAAATGCCCTTGATGGCCGCCAGGAAGTTCTGCGCGCTCATCCCCGCAGGCTTCGCCAGGAGGACACTTTCGCCTTTGCTGAGATTGTGGGAATTGACCCGGCCCAGGGTGTCGCCCAGGTTCAGGACCTGGTAACTCATCTGGTTCTGCGCTACCAGCTCGGCCTTGATTTCCGGCGCGGGTGTGGTATCGAGCTTGATCCTCGCCTTGGCCAGGCTGCTGTTGCCGGCGTGGTCGCTCACCGTGATGTCGATGTTGCGATAGTCCAGCGCGGTGGAGGTGGCCTTCAGTTTCAAGGCTTCCAGAATCTGCTTGGTTTCCAGCCCGGTCAGGGACTTGCCGGATGTCTTTTGCAGACTCAGCGTGGAAGTGCCACGATCGTAGGCGTAGGTGAGCCCGGTGATGCCGCCGATGGTCTGGTTGGTTGCATTCTGATTTTTTGCCAGAGCCAGGGTGCCATTGGCTTCCGCATTCAGAACCACCTGGTCACTGCCGAACGTATCCATGTCGCCGGAGAAGCTGAGCTTGATCGTGGCAATGTCGTCGGCGAAGGACGCACCGATCCGCTTGTCGAACAGGCTCTCACCGTCGGCGGCGCGCTTGAGGTTGATGACCTTCTGCGAGCTCGACTGGATGCCCGGGGTGAAATAATCCAGGTCCAGTGTCGGCGCCTGGGTATCGACGACCAGTTTCGCACGGGCGGGACCACCGACTTCGCCATTGGTGGCGATCAAGCGGAATTGCACCTCACGTTCACCTTCCAGACCGAGCGGATTGACCAGCTTGACCGATTTAATCAGGGTCTGAATCTGGTTGCCCGAGAGTAGTGCGCCCGAGCTATTGCTGATGGTCAGCGTATGCTTCTCGGGATCAAAAGCGGAGCGCAGCGCGTTGGCGACTTCGTTGCCCTTGTCCTTGGGCAGGTCAATCAGCAGTCGGTCATGTTCCGGGTTGACTCCCTTGCCTAACAGGGTCAGTTGCAGGCTACTGATATCCTTTGCAGCAGGTTCGAGGACTGCCTTTTGCAGGCTGATCCCCTGTCCCAGGGCGCCTGCCGTCGCGATGTAGCGGATTGCTTCATCCTTCGATGCTGCGACGTTGGGATCAGCAGGCAAGGCCAGGCGCTCGTTGGCCACCTCTAGAGTGCCTTGCCAAGCCATATCGCCAACATCTTCGGAAGTATGCATTGTCAGTACGCGGGTGCCGGTGCTGCCCGCGGTATTGATCAACTTGACGGCCTGGATCAAACGCTCGATCTGTTCCTTGCTGAACGCGCCGTCCTTTGAATGATTTATCCACAGTTCATTCCTGCCGGAGGAGTAGTGGAACTCGACGTTCTCGACGCCGTTGATCGTCCGATTGTACATATCCTCTCCCGAATGGTAGGGCCCAAACTCACCCTCAACGGCGAGCTCGTCCTTGGTGGCCTGCAAGGCATTCCCTGAGAGCCTGAAATAGAGATGAGCTGCATTCACTGCTGTTGACCCGGAAAAGTCCGCACTGGGTGCAAAGCGCGTACCAGTCGAAAGATCAGCGTTGGTGACATAGTGCCGAGATATCGACCCGCTTTCAAATTTGCCCAATCCTGGGACGAAGTTCTCGGGCGAAGTGGTATCAATGAAGAGGCGAAAGCCGCTGTTCGCGCTGACGTTGCCAGCGCGATCTTCCTGTTGCAAGTAGAAAGCGGTTTCTTCGGCGGCCATACCAAAACTCAACAACGGTAGCGCTTTCTGGTGCGCCCGCGTTCCGTCTTCCAGAGCAACTTCTGCGGCCAGATGTGGGGCAGGTAGATCGGTCGCTATCCACTTGGTATCAGAGGACGGCCTATGCTTGCTGTCGTTCCCGACATCCGCCTTCAGATACCGCGAGAAATCCGTCTCGCGATACCATTCGTCGGTGCCGCTCTGACGCGAGATGACATAACCTCCTCCGATCTGCGCCCACAGATACCAAGTCTCCCCAGAGGTTGTCATGCTATACGCCTCACGGGTGGTGTCCAGCAGCGCTTTGCCGGTAGGGGAGAAATCGTCACTGAAGCTCTGCTTCAGCCTATGCGTCTCCGTGGCAGATAAAGCGTTGTATTCACCATTGGCGGCGCTGACACTGCCGTCTACCTTGGTCAGGCCTGATATTTTGCGTGTCCATTGCAGAGGGATTTCCCAAGTACCGTCCTTCTGCGACGCACGAGCGCTCAATTCGAGAAAGTCAACCGTGTGAATGAAGACTTCCGCCCCCTTCTCCGCGGTTCCTGTCAAGAGGATATTGCTGGTGTGAAAGATCTCTATTTCCTTGTATATGGTTGGTGCGACGGTATCCAGGGTGAAATCAAGTTGACTTGTAGTCACCTTGCCACCCTTCTCCTGGACCTTGACGATCACTGACTTCGCACCGTCGCCAGTCACAACAATCGGTCCACTGGCTCCCTTCTTTGGAAAGTTCCATGAGATGCCGCCGTCCCCACTCCATATCCAGCGCGCATCTGCTGGGATGCCGCTGACATTGACCTGGCCATTGTTGGTGATCTTGTCGGTCTGGCTGAATCCGCTATCAACGGCCAGTTCCAGCTTGACTCCGGGCGTTTGGACTGTAGGTGCCGGTGGCGTTTCTTTTTCCAGATCAGCGGCGCCTGTTGACGCCATGGCGACGGCAGCATCCGTTGCCGCGCGTTGGGTTGCCGTGTTTGCGTTGTTGATGATGGGATTTGTCACGATGATGACTCCTTGGGAAAAGTGAATGTGTATCCGGTATGACACCGGCTTTCCAACTCAAGCCCGGCCCGAGGCACTGCACGCGTTCTGCAGATCCAGCTGAACGCGACTTCGGGACAGACATTTCCCCTTCCTGTGGGCGGCATGGCGAGGGCGCCATTGCCTTTATGTAGCACTCGGTGGCGTGCCTGATCACGGAGAATGCATGCGATCCACGCCGTTCTCATGCCGCAGCTTGTGATGGCCTGGACTACTGAATGGCCATCATTGCTGGTGCGTGAGACACACGCGGCGTCCATCGGATCGCCGCGTGTACATCACTGCAACGCCGGCTTACACACCAAACAGCGTATGTGTATTGGCCGGGTTGTAGGCGACGTTTTGCAGATGCAGTGAGTAGGTCTGGGTACCCGCACCGGCGCCATCAAGATCGATCACCAGCCGGGTACCCGCACCACCCTGGATGGGAGCGACTTCCTTGACGAACTTGTCCAGGTTCAGCGCATCGACGCTCTTGCCGAACACGGCCAGCTTGTCCACACTGAGAGAAAAATCAGTGACGGTGGCGGCGAAGTTGCCCTTCTTGCCGAAGGCGCCCAGGGTGAAGGTGTCGTGACCACCATTGGCCTGGATCAGGGTGTTGGCCCCCTTCTTGGTAGCACCGAGCAGGATGTTGTCGTCGCCGTTGCCACCGCGCGTATCACCCAGCGATTGGGCCGCCCAGAATGAACCCAGTTTCAGGCCACCGATGCTGGCCGTCGCCCCATTGTTGTTGCCGGCGGTGATGTTGGTTGCCGTGAAGCTCAGATCGTCATAGACGCCCGGCGCCAGCAGATTGACTGCGGAAGCCAGGGTGAAGTTGCCTGCCTTGACGGTGTCGAAGGCCAGCACCTTGTCGCCCGCCTTGACGGTGACCAGATACTGGTCCGATGCACCGGCACCGTCGACCTTGCCCGAGAACACCAGGCCGCGCTCGCTGCTGCCCGGCGATGCGGTGGTGCCGTTTTCGGTGATGGAGGCGTACTGGGTCGTCGAGTCGTTGAGCAGCTTGGCAGCGGCCTGGTTGGGGCTGCCGACCTTGAGCTCGCTCAGGACCGGATTGGCGACATTGCCAGGGCGAGTGGAGTTGATGAAAATCGGCCCGGAGCTACTAACGTTACCGGAAACCTCTTGATGCTCTGCTCGCATGAAGTGGTAGGAGGCCGGTAGGCTATTTGTGATCTTCATGCTCACCATAGCTTCAGGCGAGGCAAGGTCTTCAGTTGTCAAGACCTTGCTCGTCGGCGTATGGTTATCTGCTCGCAGTGAAATCACATCACCGACACTGGCTTTCTTCGGGTCGAACTTTACGTTGACGGTAGGGTTCAGATTACTTGCGCCAGTATCGACCTGATAAAGAATCCGGATATTGCCAATGTCATAGTTTCCATTGGAAGGTTTGGCAGTTCCTCCAAATTCATACATGTCCTGATTGGCTAAGTTAGTGCCGCCTTTATGATTGAGCACCAGTCCCTTCCCGTCCGGTGTGAGCGTGAAGTTGAAGATGCTCGCTTTGATGTCAGAACTCCCCTGATGCGCCATCACAAAACTCTTTCCAACTAGCAGGGGAGTGTCAAGGCCGAGATAGCTCTTGATCGCCGACGAGGTCGTATTTGCATTGCCTGTAATGTCGCGCCCGCCCCATTCTGCAGAAATGCCCTTGATCGCGCTTAGGAACTTCTGTGCACTCATCCCTGCGGGCTTTGCAAGGGTAATGCTTTCGCCCTTACTAAGGTTATGAGAATAAGTTCGGCCAAGGGTATCTCCGAGATTCAAGACTTGGTAACTCAACTGGTTTTGGGGGATCAACTCGACTTTGAGTTCCGAAGCAGGCGTCATATCCAGCTTAATGCTTGCTTTTGCCAGGCCGCTGTTGCCGGCACGGTCGGTGAGAGTGATATCAATGTTGCGATAGTCCAGTGCGGTGGAGGAGACCTTCAGTTGCAGCGCTTCCAGAATCTGCTTTACTTCCAGACCGCTCAGAGACTTTCCGGATGTCTTTTGCAGAATCAGGGTCGAGGTGCTGCTCTGGTATCCATACGATAGGCCGGTAACGCTGCCAATGGTTAGGTCGATGGCGTTTCTATCCTCAGCCAAAGACAGGGCACCGTTAACACCTTGATGGAGAACCAACTGATCGCTGGCAAACGTATCCCTGTTGCCAGAGAAGCTGAGCTTGATCGTGGTGAGGTCATCGGCGAAGGACGCGCTGATCCGCTTGTCGAACAGACTTTCGCCTTCGGCGGCACGCTTGAGATTGATGACTTTCAGCGAGCTCGACTGGATTCCTGGCATGAAATAATCCAGGTCCAGTGGCGGCGCCTGTGTATCGATGACCAGTCTCGTGACCGCCGGCACACCGACCTCGCCGTTGGTCGCGATCAACCGGAATTGCACTTCACGTTCGCCATCTAGGCCGAGAGGATTGACTAACTTGGCTGATTTCAACAGGGTCTGGACCTGGCTGCCCGAGAGCGGTGCGCCCGAGCCATTGCTGATGGTCAGTGTGGTCCGGTCGGAGTCATAGAAGTAGCGCAAATCGTTGATGGCTTCGTTGCGTTTGTTCAGGGGGAAATCGAAAAATAACCTGTCATGGTCCCTGTCGAGCCCCTTTCCTGAGAGTGTCAATTGTAGGCTGCGAATATCCTTTGCCTTGGGGGCAAGGCCTTCTGCGTGCAGCTCAATTCCCTGTTTTAATAGCCCTGCTGTTTTGATGTAACGGATCGATGCATCCTCCAGAGAATCCGCGACAGGGGCGGTACGCAACGAGAGACGCTGATCTGTGACCTCGAGAACGCCTTCCCAGATACTCCGTTTGCCCCAGCCGGATATATCGGCGGTCAGAACACGGGTTCCTGTGCCACCGTCGATATTCTTTAGCTTGATGGCTTGGATCAACTGTTCGACCTCACGCTTATTGAAATAACTGTAATCGGACCTGCTTATCGTCAATTCATTTTTGTCTGCCGAGTAATGATAGGTAACGCTGCTCACTCCATTGATCACCCCGTTTTTTTGGATTTCGAAATCTCGGTCAAGGGAGATTTCAAGGTTGTGGCCAGGTTCCAGAGATAGCTTGTCCGAATCGCGCTGCAAACCGTTGCCCGAAATCTTGATGCCGATACGATATGCGCGTTGGTCCTCCGATCCCGGTAGTTCCAAATGAGGAGCAAAGCGCACACCACGAGCGATGTCGGTATCGGTTGCGTAATATTTAGATAATGATCGGTTATCAGAATACTGATGGTCAGCTCTAAAACCCTCGGGAACAGTGTCGGTAATGTGGAGGTAGAAGTTAAATTTCTCGCTTTGGTTATTCAGCCGATCGATCTGTACTACGGAAAAATATTCGCCATCTTGAATCAGAGGTCTGAGGTCAACGGTTTGCAAATTTCGCTGGTGCGATCGTGAGCCATCTTCGAGAATAGCTTCGGTCATAAGATATCTTGCAGGAATGCTAGCGGCAGTCCATCTTGTGTACGGCGGCCATGTACGGAAACTGTCAGTCTGGTAATCATTTTCCTTATACCACTCATGAGCGCCACTCTGCCGCGATATGACGCGGCCGCCACCTACTTGCGTCCACAGATACCACGTTTCATCTGGAGTTTCCAGAGCGTATGCGGTATGGGATAAATCCAGCACTGCATCCTTGTCTGGGGAGAAATCTTCGCTGAGACGTTGCTTCAACTTCAGTTTTTCGGCGAATGATAAAGTGACATACTCGCCATTAGCCGAACTGTTGCTCCCATCTACTTTGGTCAATCCTGTTATAGCAAAGCCGGCCCTCATGGAGAGCGACCATTTTCCGTCCACCTCTGATGCGTATATCCTATTGGCAGAGTGGTGACTTTCAAAGATCAGGTACGCGCCCTTCTCAGCTGTTCCAGTAAGGAGTAAGTTGCCGTCTTCAAATTCGGTCTTATCCACTGTCGGTGCTTCGGCCGTTCTATCCACAACAAAATCGAGACGATGAGTGGTAACCGCGCCGGCCTTGTCCCAAACTTCTACCGTCACTGATTTCTGGCCATCGCCATATTGAACGGCCGCTCCGTCGCCGCCAGTTATTCGTTCGCTCCAAGTTCTTCCGCCGTCTTCACTCCATCGCCAAATGGTATCTGCAGCGATTCCCCTAATTTTGAAATAACCATCTCGGGTCACCCCGTCACGGCTAGAGAATCTCAGCTCTAGTTTGATCTCATCCACAGGCTGCGGCGTTGGAGCCAAGGGCTGTACCATAGGGACGACTTCCGTTCCCTCGTCTTCGAGGACATTCAAGGACGCATAAGCATAGGACGCCGTTTCGGAGAATTTTTCTTGCAAGCTCACTTCAAGAGACCGGTAGCCCGCGGCGCCATTGGGATTTTGCAGAATAATGCTGCCAAGAATTTGCCGGACATCCTTGTAAGTAAAAAATCCGGTCGAATCATCGGAATTGGTCTTGCTCAGGGTAAGCAAGCTTCTGCCGCTGTCATAGCTATAGTCCACTCCCTGGACGCCGCCGACGGTCATTTGCGTGAGAAGCGGAACATCTTGATTTACGTTCCATTTTTCATTCGTGTCGGGTGAGAAAAAATGTTTTTCATCCCATTTACTAAACTCCTTCAGCATGAGCATGTCGCCCGAATTTTTTCTGCCGGGGTCTTCGTACCTGACCAGAATCTGCTTCACTCGAAAGTGTTCGTTGATCATTCGATCGTAGTCGTTTTCGAATTTCGAATCGAACTCGTCGTCAGGTTTGAAGGACGGAACGAAAGGCATTCCCCCCTTTAGGTAGTTACCGGGGATATCGAAGTGAACAAAGTTTTCCCTTTCCCGAGTACGCTCGTTCAGGTCAAATATTGGCCTGCCAGAATGACCTATCGAGGTGCTTCCTGTGGCGGAGTTGCTGACATTGCCTGCTCTGTCCACCTGTATAACCTCATAGTCCAGATAGGAGCGGCTTCCGGGATGTTGCAAAGTCAGTCGCACATCGGCCAGATCGCGCAAATGCTCTTTCGAACCGTCTGAAAAAGTAGCGCCGTAGTCTAGTTCACTGGCTGGTTTGTCAGTGGCCTGCCATCCCGAAAGCTGATCAAACAGATTGCTTGAATACGAACGTTCAATTCTGGCCCGGTACCACTCCTGGGAATCATCAAGGTGAGAGACGATATAGTGGCCTGTCGTGCTGGGCCAGAGATACCAAGCCTCACCATTTTCTTTTAAGCTGAAAGCCGGTTTCGACAGATCAAGTAAGGACGCGCCCTGGTCTGAAAAATCTTTGCTGAAGCTTTTTACCAAGGTTGCCGCCTCGCTCGTGAAGAGGACGTTATAGGTCCCGTTGGCTTTGCTGTCGCTGCCGTCAAGCTTCTTGAGGCCGCTCACCTTGACGGTGTTGGTGATAGGAGCAGACCAGTTCCCATTCATATTGGCCGTTGAGGCGGAAATGATCTCCTTGGTGAGTTCTTTCCGAACAATCAATTGCGCACCTTCTTCAGCCGTTCCCCAGAGGCGTGGGTTTCCGATATCGAATCCACCCTCTTGCCTGCTCACAGGAATGTCGACAACTGTATCCAAGGTGAAGTCCAATCGGCTGCTTGTCTCCTTGCCCCCTTGTCCCTTCACCTTTACCAGTAAGGACTTGGCACCGTCGCCCTTGAGCTCCACCATCCCGCTTCGTTCGGAGGAGGCAATGCTCCACGTATCACCGCCGTCTGCGCTCCATTGCCAACTGGCACCCTTAGCAATTCCGCTGACCTTCACCCGGCCATCATTGGTGATCCTGTCGTTGCTGGAGAAACCAGTATCCAGCGCAAGTGCCAGCACTGCAGCGGCCGGGGCGGTTGGCGCTACAGGTGGAGTTACTGCGGCGGCGCCTGCTGCAGCCACAGAGACAGCAGCGTTCGTTGTGGCGCGTTGGCTGACCGTGTTCGCGTTGTTGTTGATGGGATTTATCAAGATGTTGGTTCCTTAGAGAAGTGAATGTGTATCCGGTGTGACACCGGCTTGCCAACTCACGCCCGGCCCGTGGCACTGCACGCGTTCTGCAGATTCAGCTGAACGCGATTTCGGGACAGACATTTCCCCTTCCTGTGGGCGGCATGGCGAGGGCGCCATTGCCTTTATGAAGAACCTGGTGACTTACTGGGTGTGATGCGCCTGGTAGCGATACCTGAATCGGGTGGAGACCACTACGGGTTGATGTTCAATGCGGTTGGCGCTGCCCCCTTCGGTGCGTAGTTGCCAGCGACGGCGGCGACGATACTTCATCTGGTCGACCGGCGTCAGCGGATCGAGCGAAATCAAACACCGGTATCGAAAAAAGTTTGCGCCGCTACCCACCGTTGGTGATGGGTAGCGGCGCAGCCGCGTTCCGAAGGATCACGCCAGGAAATCGGGCGAGGCCCCTCGGTTTGCTCTCAGGTCGGGTACCGCCATGGCGGCTTAGATGCCAAAGATGCTCTTGGTGTTGGCCTCGTAGTTGAAAGGAACTCCGCTCAAAGACAGCGTGTACTTGTCGGTACCAGGGCCGGGGCCGTCCAGGTCGATTACCAGGAGGGTGTCGGTGTTGCCGCCGGCTTGGTCTGTCTCTTTGGCAAACTGCTTCCAGTTGTCGGCGGTGATGATCTGGTAACCAATGCTGTCGTCGGCGTTGCGCTTGAACACCTTTACCTGGTCCTGGCCCAATTTGAAGTCTGTAAGATGGGAGAACAAGGATTTTTTGAGATTTGGATCTTCACTGAATTTTCCAACGATCAACGTGTCCTTTCCGTCATAGGTCCACACATGATTACTTCCGTTGTCTGAGTGAGCACCTAACAGGATTTCATCGTTACCGTTGCTGCCATCAATCGCGCCATAACGTTGCTGCGGTACCCAGGAATATCCCAAGGCCAGCTTTTCAACGACGGTGCTTTGACCATTGCTGGCACCTCCAGCGGTAATGTCGGTCGCGGTGAAACTAAGGTCCTTGTAGTGGCCCGGCTTGAGCAGGCTGGCTGCCGTCTTGATTTCGAAAGCACCCGGTGCGCGGGTATCCCCGGCAGCCCGTGGCGCATCCAGATCGACTGTGTCAAATCCCAGCAGCTTGCCGCCCATGGACGCACTCACCAGATACTTGCCGGTGTATTTCTTGGTGCCGTCCACATTGAGGGTTCCCAGCGTCCCCGTAAAGGTCGGCCCCTCTTGGTAGACGGCGATGCCGCCGTCGCTCTTGCTCGGTCTGCCTGCATCGATGAAGTTGGCGTAGTCGGGGTTATCGATTTGCCAGCCATTTTTGTCGCGGGCGTAGGCAGAGCCCAGCTTCTTGAGAACGAATTCCTGCTCGCCCTTGGCGTTTGTCGTGGGCGGTAGCTTGACTTGCAGGTCGCTCAGGAAGGGCTTGGCAATCGGTGCAATGGTGACCTCGATCTTTTGTGCCGATTCGGTGGTGCCGCTGGAATTCTCTATGTATTTGGTTGTGAGCACATGCTTCCCAACTGGGAGGTTGAACGGACCCAAAATTCTTTTGCCATCCTTGATGTGGTCGGAATTAAGGTACTCGTAGTCGAGGTACTTGCCGTTATCCCTGATTTCAAAACGTGCCCCGTCAGTGGCGTTGCTATCAAACGCAACCTCTACGGTGGTCTTCGGGTTAGGGCGATCAAGCGATTTCTGGTAGAGCAGATTGATGTTGCCAATGCCGTAGGATTTGCCGGACGAAGCTTCAGTGAAGTTGGTGTTGTAGAGGTCCCGATTGATGATATCCGTTCCGCTCTGCGTGCTGGTGAGGACCAGCTTGTCAACACCGCCTATGGTCTTGACAGCAAATTTCAGCGAGACGGTATTGACGTTAATGCCGTTCTGATGGGCAAAGGTGAAGGCCTTGGCCCCATCCTTGATGGGCGTGTCGTCCAGGCGCAGATAGCTGCGCGTGCTTTCGTCCAGCTTGTCTGCCGCGCCCACGATACCCTGGCCACCCCACGCCGCCGAGATGCCCTTGAGGCGACTGAGGAAGTCCTTCGCAGTCAGTCCATTAGGGGTGTTGATGATGACCTCTTCGTCTTTTTCCAGCAAGGTGGGGTTGATGGCGCCGAAGCTATCCCTCAGGTTCAGCACGTCGTCGGCCGGCTGCAGAGGGTCCACCAGGCGCGTCGTCCAGGCGGGGACGGGACGAATGTCCAGCTTGATCTCCGATCTGACGCTGGGGCTGGTATTGCCGGCCTGGTCGATCAGGGTGACATCGAAGTAGCGCGCGCTGCCGTCCTTGGAGTCCGTCCTGTACCTCAGGTCTTCCAGGATGGCCTTGATTTCGGCACCGGTGAGACTGTCGCCATTGCGCTTGCTCAGTATCACCGAGGCCGGGACGGCGGTGTCACCGCTGCCGCTGGCTTTTTTGAAGGACAGGGCCACGTCGCGCACCCCGCCTACGGTCCAGACTCGGTTGAAATCTGAATTCAGGGCATCAGAGGTATTTCCAAAGTGCAGACTGTCTGCAGCGTCGATCGCCCCCGACAACACCAGCTTGATGGACTTGATATCCGTGTCTGTAGCCGGGTCTATGTCCGTGTCTACTGAAGGGGTGGCGATGCGGGTATTGAAGATGACGATATTGTTACGCGTGTTGCTTGCTGCGATGAGTTGCTTTATTTCGGTCTGACTGCCCTTGGTTGCAGCGTCCAGGTCGAGCTGGGGCGGGGCCTTCGCGTCGAACTCGATCTCGACCGACGAGCTTGGGCCGGCAACGCCTTTCTTGATGAGGGTGAGGGTGACGGGGTATCTCTCCTGATTCTTTGAACTGAATTGCAGGGCCGTCAGGATGGACCGTATCGTAACGGTGCTGAGTTCGCTGCCGTCGCCCCGGCTTAGCGAAGCGACGCCCTCGTTGGCATTGACGGCGACCCTGACATTGTCGAGGCCACCTACGTTGTAGATCGTATTTGAGTTGGCCTTGAGTTCAAGGAGCGAGCTGACGCCACGGCCATCCTTGAGCAACAGCTGCTCACCTTCGGTGAGCGGACTATCCTTGAATTTGATCCGGATCGTATTGGCCGCCGTGGTCGCGGTCGCCCCCGATACAAGGTCGCCCGCCTGACCGGCGATGAAGTATTTTTTAGCGGCGACACGCTGAATCCCGGGTTGGCTGCTGTCTAGGTCCAGATAGGCCGTGTTCTTCGTGTTGAGGAGTTCGACGCCGAAATTGGTGAGGCCATTGCTCTCTTGCAGGGCGAAGTCCCGGAGATGGACGACGATATTGAAGCTACCCTCGATCGGAGTGATTCCGGCATTTGGCTTTATTCTGATGGCTTCGAGAATGGCTTTGACCTCACTGCCGCTTAAGGCGGTTCCGTTGGCCGTTTTGCTCAAGGTGACGAGGTTCGATTTGCTATCGTAGGAATAACTCAATCCGGCTACCCCGCCGATCGTCAGGCCGCTTTTCGGTGCTTGATCGCCACGGTTCGTCGGCAGGGTGGTGTCGCCCAGGACGAGCGCGATGTTTCCTTCCCCTTTGCCGAGTACGGGTAACCGCAGGATGATGGATTGAATGTCCTCGCTCTGGGGGACGGCGATATTGCTGGCGAACTGCACGCCGTCCTTGCTGAGTTCGTCGAGCGAGTAGGTGGACATGACGTTTGACTGGATGCCGGGTGCTGTTGCATTGGCATCCAGGAAGTCGGGCGCCGTCGTGTCGACACGAATTGCCTGTGAGGCCCAGTCGCTGGTATTTCCGACCAGATCGATTGAGCGTGCTTGGACGTCCGATTCGTTATTGCTATCGGTAATTGTCGCTGAGTCAGTCCGCTGATTCGGACTGCTCCCTCGGCTGGCGATTTCTGCCTCGACGTCGCTGGCGCTGGCGCTCATGGACATCAATCTAGCCGCCGGGAGCGATCGGGAGGGTAGTGCATTGGCGGGTATCTCCCTAAACCATTCGTCCGCTCCGCTGGTGCGCGAGATGCGGTAATCGCCACCCTCGATGCTCCAGATATACCAGTCTTTGCCGTCTGAACTTGCCTTCTTGTAGATGGGGCGAGAAACATCCGCCCGGATTTCGCTTTCTAACGAGAAGTCTTTGCTGAACGAACTCGTCAGCGCCCGTGCCTCGGTCAACGTCAGCAACGTGTAGACGCCGTTGGCACGACTGTAATTGCCACGCACGGTAATTAGGGTGGTGATAGCTCTTCGGCTCTCCACAGATGCCGACCACTTGTTGTCGTTGCCAACCTGACTCGATTTGAAGTGACTCTGCTCAGGGTAAGTTGTCGGATAGCGGTCCGCGATTGCGTTAGACACTTCGACCTTCCCGTTCACTTCCGCCGTGCCGAAGACAGTGAATTTAGCCTTGTCCGTGATCTGCACCTTGTTGATGGTGGCAATCGGTGATTCCAGCGCAATGGTCGGCTTTGCCGGGGCTGTGGTGTCGAGGATGAAGCTGAGTTTGCTGCTGGAATTCCCCTCGTTGGTCGCCTTGTCGATTTGCCTGACGGCGATGGTGTGTTCGCCATCACCCACCGTATCGGTCGGCGCGAGGATATCGCCATTGGCAGTGACGTTCTTCCATTCACCGTCATCCAGCGAATACTGGTAGGTACCATTGGCTTCCAGGCCTGCCGCCTTGACGCTCAGGTTTTTGGAGTAGGTCTTGCCATTGGCTGTGCCGGCATCGTTCTTGGTCAGCGTGGGCGCGGCCGGTTTGCTGAGGTCAAGGACGAAGTTGAGCGTGCTCACGGCGCTTTCCTGATCCAGGATATCTTTTTGCTTGACGTAGACCAGCTTTTCGCCTTCTACAACGGTCGATGGTAGTGAGAAAGAACCGCCGCTGAATTCTGTAAAGTTGACGCCGTCCACCGAGAAATAGGCCTTCGCGCCGGGCTCGCGGTTGGTGATGTTGACCAGCAGGTTGCTGGAGTAGGTTTTATTGTCAACGGTTGAGGACTTGTCCTTTGTCAACGTTGGCGCGAGACCGATAGTATCCAGAGTAAAGGTAAGTGTATCGCTGGTACCTTTGTTTCCGGCCCGATCTATTTGATTGACGGTGACGACCTTTACGCCATCCTTCTCGTTGTCGGGCAGCGTGAAGAATTTGTATGTTTTGTCTGCGGCGTCGCTCAGGGTGACCGTCGTGAATGTGGCGGCGTCGTTCAGCTTGTATTCGTAGGTGCTGCCGGCTTCCAGGTTGCCGACCTTGATCGCGCGTGAGTTGGAGTAAATCACTTTGTCGTGGGTGGCGGACGATACATTGCTCAGGTTTGGTTTGGTTTCTTTGGTATCCAGGGTGAAGGTCAATACAGTGCTGACCTCGCCAACATTGCCCGCCTGGTCGGTTTGCCTGACGTAGACGGTTTTGACGCCGTCAGCCACGTTGGCCGGCAGACTGAAGGCGGCGTCCGTGAAGGTGGTCCAGTTGGTGTTGTCCAGCGAGTATTCGCGCAGGCTGTTAGCTTCCAGCTCCGCTACGGTGACGCTGCGGTCCTTGGAGTAGATTGTGTCTACGGTCTTCTCCACGTCCTTTCCCAAGACCTTTTCCATGACCTTGGTGGTCACCGTGACCGTACTTGATTTGGTCAGCGTGGGCTTGGCGGGCTTGGCGTTATCCAGCGTGAACGTGAAGGCTGTAGTGGGGACCGTGCTTTCGTTGCCTGCCATGTCAGTCTGGCGCAGCAGGATACCCTTGGCGGCCTTGGCGCTATCGGTCACCGTGAGGCTGGTGCCTGTGCCTGTTTTCCAATCGTCATCGCCCAGCTTGTATTGCCAGATGGCGCCATCTTCCACGTTGCTGATGGTCAGTGCACCGTCTTTGGTGATTTTGTCTTTGCCGCCGTCCTTCAGACCGGTATAGCTGGTATCGGTGGTCAACGTCGCCGTGGGGGCGGTGGCGTTTTTGTCCAGGGTGAACTTGAACTCGTCACTGAATGCGCTCGTGTTACCGGCCTTGTCGGTCTGCCGCATCCAGAGCGATCTGCTGCCATTTCCGGTGAGTTCGAAGAATAGATTACCGGCGGTGTCTCTATTTTTCTCTTCCGTCAACGTATTCCATGTGGCCAGGTCCGTCGAATACTCGACCTTTGCCCCGGTTTCCTGGTTGCTGATCTTCACACGGCCGTCCTTGGTAATCTTGTCGGCGTTGGTGCCGGTGGTGGTAGCGACGGTGGTGGCGGTGGTAGTGCCGACTGTGCCGAAGCTGTCGTCGATCAGTTCCATGGTGGGCTTGGCTGGCACGACGGTGTCGAGGGTGAATGGAATTGTCGCCGTGGTGGTGTTGCCGGCCGCATCTGTCTGCGTCACGCTCACCGTTCTCGCCCCATCCTTGCCACCGCCCTTTTCGCCGGTGACGGCGACCGTGGCGGTGTCGCCGTCCTTGGTGATGAGGGTGCCGGCGGTCTCAGTGCCATTATCAATCTTGTACGTCCACGCGCGTTTTGGCTCCAGGCCGTTCACGAAGACTTGGCCTACGTTGGTGAGATTGTCTGTGCCGCCCACGCTGAGTGCCAGCGCCGGACCGACGCGGTCGACGGTGAAATCCAGCGTGGCGCTGTCACTCTCATTACCGGCCAGATCGGTCTGGGTGACGGTGATGGTGCGCTTGCCGTCGGTGCCGGCGAGGGTGGTGCCGGTCTTGCCGCTGGACGCGGCGGCGCCGCTCTTGCTGGTGCTGCCTGCGGTCGTGGTGGTACCGGTGGTGCTGGTCGCGCTACCCGCTGCAGTGGTGGCGCTGGTGGCACTACTCGTGCTGGTGGCGCCGGTCGTGGTGCCGCCAGTGCTTGCACCGGATGCCGCACTGGCAGCGCCGGTGGTGCCAGTGGTGCCAGTGGTGCCAGTGGTGCCAGTAGTGCCAGTAGTGCCGGTTGCCGTGCCGGCCGTGGTGGTGGGCTTCTCGACGGGGCCGCTGTTGCTTTCTGTGAGGTTGATGGTATTGCTGTTGGTGGTGCCGTTGCCCAAGGTCTTGGTGGTTACGGTAGTGGTGGTGTATTGCCAATTGACATAGGTTATTTGTCCGTCAGATTTTCTGGAATACGTCTCCAGCTCTAGAACCTCGACGGTTCCGTCCTTGGATCTGATGTCAGTGGTGGTGTTTTCACCGGTGTTAGTTTTCAGGCGAAGAGTGGGCGCTGACGGTTTTTGGGTGTCGATTGTCACCTGCAAAGGGTAGTCGATGTAGTTCTTCGCGACGTCGGATACACGGACGGTGATGTCGTAGGTGCCGTCCTTGTATTTGCCGTCCGCTTCCTTGGGCAGATCGAATGAGGTGCCACTGCCGGCCGTAAAGCTTGTTGCCGTGTTACTGGTGCGGTAGCTCCAGGTTTCATCATCCTTAATCTTCGGAACGATGATCTTGCCCTCGTTGGTGATGTTGTCGTTAGCGAGGAGGCCGGTGTCCTTTTCCAGCTTGATGGTCTTGCCCTCGTCGAACTTCGGTGCGGTGGTGTCGAGGGTGAAGGTGAAATCGTCGCTCGTACCTACGTTGCCGGCAAGGTCTTTTTGCTTGACGCGTACGGTCTTTTCACCATCGCTGCCGCCGTTCGTGTTGGCACCAAGGACGGGGAATTTGCCCGTCGTGTTTGCTTTGACGTCGACATCGATCCAGGAAGCAGTACCAATCTGATAGGACCAGTTGCGGCCGGTTTCCAGGCCGGTAACCTCCACCGTGCCGTCGCTGGTGATCAGCTTAGCCGAGGCGCTGGTGGCCGGCTTATCTGCGGTGCTTGTGGTCGGTTTATCGGAGGCGCTGGTGGCCGGCTTATCCGCGGCGCTTGTGGTCGTTTTATCGGAGGCGCTTGTAGTCGGCTGATCCGGGGCGCTGGTGTTGCTCACCAGTTTCAGCGTCAACGTGGGCTTGGTCTTGTCGAGCGTGAAGGACAGTTTGTCGCTGGTGGCGCTGGTGTTGCCGGCGACGTCAGTCTGCTGCACTTCGACGTTGTAATCGCCGCTGTCTTTGTCGCCCAGGTCGATGGACTTTTTGCTTTGATCGGGAAAATCTTCCCATTTTCCGTTTTCGTCGAGACGATATTGCCAAGTGGCGTCGTTTTCAAGACCGGAAACATCAATCTTGCCCTTCGTCGTGATCTTGTCGCTAATGGAATCGCCGGTATCTTCTGCCAGTTTGAGGCTTGGCTGTGCCGGAGCGCTTTTGTCGATGGTGATGTTGGTCAGGGTTTGGCTGGTGCTGTTGCCCGCCTTGTCGGTCTGGGTCACGGTGACGTTGTACTTGCCGTTTTTGTCCAGGGTGAAGCTGGTGCCGGTGCCAGTGACCGGCTGCGCCGCAGTGACGACTTCAGCGCCCGTGGCGTCGGTGGTGATCGTCGAGACGGTGTAAGTCCAGGTGCCATCGGTCTCCACCGCAGGCACGTTGATCAGACCATTTTTGGTGACGAGGTCGGACTTGCTCTTGCCGGTATCCTCAGCCAGCGCGATGTTGCTGGCGAAGGTCGGCTTGACGGTGTCGACGTAGAACTTGCCGTCCACCGTGTCAGAGTGAACATTTTTAACCGTATCGTACGATTTGAGCTTGATCGTCTTTTCGACCTTGTTGTCCCTATCGGGGGCTAGCTTGAGCAACTGGTCTGCGGTGAGCGTGTAGCTCCATTCCCAGAAATTGCTCTCACCCGCAGCAGGTCTTTGGGTCGTGATGCCTGTCTTCAGCACCTGGCCGTCGGCGTACAGAAGGGTGACGGTATTTTCGGCACCTGCGTTACCTTTCAAGGTGATGCCTGCCGCACGCTCGTCCTGGTTGATGGTGTTGTCAGGCGTGACCGAGTCCAGGGTGGGGGTGTTGGTGACCTCGAAGACGGCATTGGCCAGCAATGTATAAGTACTGCTGGCAGCGCCGTCGTCTGCGAGGTCGGCAAGCTTGGTGCGCACCTTGTCTACATTGGCCGCTGTTACTCCTTTCAGGCCGAGATTGGTGAAGTCGGCCACGGTGAGCGGCGTAGCGCTGGTTTCGCCTTTGACCAATCTGGCGACTTTTTCAGTCAGGGCGAGCAAGGCCTGGATTTTGGCCGGAGTATTGATGTCGGACTGGGGCAGGCGGTCGATGATGGAGCTGAGCAGCTTGACGGTATTGGCTTGCTGCGTATCGCTCAGGCTCTTCAGCGAGCTCAAGTCGATGCCGATGTTCGTGAAATCAACCGTGCTCGCCAGATTGTTCGGCTCGGTGTTTGGGGTGCTGTCAGCCTGCTTGATGAGCTTGCTGTAGCTGTCGATCATGCTTTGCAGCTTGGACGGTTCGTCGATGTTCGTGCTGGTGTATTTTTCCAGCGCCAGAACCGCATTGATGCTGGCAAGATTCGACTGTGCGCCGGTTGCCGCCACATTGATGAGGCCGAGGGCGGTGTAGTCATCGACGCCTGGCGCGGTGGCGCCGGTTTTGCCATCGGCATAGTCCCTGATCTTGGCATAGGCAGCGGGGGCCTGGATCGAGAGGCTGCGCACTTGCGCGATGGTCAATCCTGACTCCGACTTTGCCTGCAGGGCGTAGTCGATGGCCCTCTTGGCATAGTCATCGCTGATCGCTGTGCCGACGGTGACTTTACCGGCAGCGTCTTTTTGGGTGGTGAGGTAGATGTAATCGGCGGCGTCGAACTTGTTCGCATCCTCGACCTTGTTGCCGGAGGCTTGCTTGGCGATGGCGATGATCTTGATGGCGCGCCTGGCGAGGGTGTCGAGGCTCCCCACGCTGGCCACGGACTCTGGCGAGGGCATGCCGTCCAGCATGTTGTTGAACAGTGCCAGATGCACGGGATCGGTGAGCTTAAGCGCAGCGGTATCCAAGCCCAACAGGTCCAGTTCAGTCGCGGTGGGTTGTTGCGCGCTGGTGCCGTTGCCTTCGATGCCGTCTGCCAGGGGCAGCAGTTTGTCGTAGACGCTGATGATGGCTTGCACCAATGCAGGTGTGTCTACCTGCGTGCCGCCCACCTTTGTCGAGGCGAGGGTGGAGTTGAGTGCGCCGAGCACGATGTCGGCGTAGCCGGCATTGCCTGCCCTGGTGGGGATGAGCACGCCCATGGCTTTGTAATCAGTGGCGTCGGGGGCTATTGCTGCCTTGATGGGAGTGCTCGCGTCGTCCGCATACGTCCGTACCTTGACCTGGGCGGTCACGGCATTGTTGACCATGCCCTGCAGGCCAGGGAGGGTGGTGATGCCGTCCAGTTCCGTGCTGCTGATGTTGCGCAGGCGGGCCACGACGGCGGGCAGGTTGAGGGCTGTCAAACCGGTGATGCCCAGACTGGTGAGGTTATTCAAACCAGGGGCCGCCGGTGCTGACACGGTGATGGCGGCGCTGTTGGCGTAGGCCAGGACGGTCTTGATGTGCGAGAACAGGCTGGTGATTTCTGCCGGGCTGTCAACCTTGTCCGCAGCGAGGGGATCGATGACCGAGTTCAACAGTTTCAGTTGTTTGTCGGTGACGGCCGCGTCCTGCGCGATGCTGCCGATGCGCTTGTAATCATCGATGCCGGGAGCGGTGTTGGCCGGTGCCGGGTTAGCGCCGGCCGCTGTGGCGCTGCCCGCAGCGGATGTCGATGTCGCGCTGCCGCCAGCTGGGGGGATGACGCCAGTGGCCGGGGTGGTGCTCTTGCTGACTGCGGTGGCACTGCCGTCAGCCAATGTCAGGATCTTGTTGTAGCTGTCGACGATGGCCTGTACTTGCGTATGGGTGGCGGTCTCGCTCTGGCCTACCTGCTGGCTGGCCAGGCTGGAGAGGATGGCGAAGAGGCCCTCCGGCATATTGTCCGAGCGCCCAGGCGTGGAGGCCTTGTTGGTGTCGACACCGGTGACGCCGATGGCCTGGAAGTCGGCCAAGGTGGGCATTCCAGTCGCGCCAGCGAAGGCGACCGTGCCGTCGGTGGTGGTTTCTGCGTATTGCTTGATTTTCTTCAGCGCCGTGTCGGCGGCGCTGGCGATGGCCCGCAGCTCCGTGAGTGTATCGAGATCCGCCGGTTGATACTGCTTCAGCGCAGCCTGGAAGGCGGGCAGTGAATTGCCATCGACCACCGCTTGTCCGCCCTTGGTGCTGATGCCGAGTTTTTCCCACTCGACCGCGGAGATGGATACTGCTGTGGGAGCCTTGGTCGGGGCAGCCGGGGGTGTGGCAGATCCGGAGCTTGCCGCCGGGGTGGCTGTGCCGGTATCCGCCGTCGTCTTCTTGTCCGTATCAATGGTCGGAGCGGCACTCAATTGCATGACCTTGTTGACGATCACAGCGTGCTCGTTGATCTTGCTGATATCGGTGACGAATCCAAAGCCGCTTAGGCTGTCCAGGACTTCATTGAGCAGCTTGACGTGTGCAGGGCTATTGCCAATGTCCACGCGCAGCGCGGTCAGTTCGTCATATGTCAGCGGTGCACCTGGCACCGGCTGGCCTGTTTGCGCATCTACTGCATCGTGCTGTGGACGGGTCGCGTCTTCAACGACACCGGTGATGGTGGTCAGCTTCTGCAGCTTGAAGGCTGCGGTGGCGATGGATTGCAGTTTGCCCAGGTCCAGATCGGCCAATTTTGTCGTAGGGTAGCCATGCAAGGCGCTGTTGACCAGGTCCACCGTGGGCGGGTTGGAACCGGGCCGCGCCACCAGATGCTTTACGCCCAGTGTTTCGAGCTCGGCCTGCGAGGGCGCGGAGACACCGGTGGTGACGGTCGCATAATCGACGAGCTTTTTGGCCAGCGCTGCCAGATTTTCAATCTCGCCGGGGGTTTTCACCGTCTTGTGATCGGCCGGCTGGGCGTCCAGCGCAGTGGTGAGAATGCCGATGAGGGCGCTGGCCTTTTGCGCCGCGTCCTCCTTGAGGGCGGGGCTCTTCGGGTCTGGCAGCGTGGTCTCTTTCACTCCGATGCTGATGAGTTCAGCGCGGGTGATTTTCTCTTTCAAATTGCCAGCCGTGCCGTCGGCGGCTGCCAGGATGTGGACGTAGGCGTCCACAATCACTTGCAGCTTGGTCTTGTTGTCCACCTTGCTGCCATTCTCGGACTTGCCGTCGACGACGGCCTTGAGCGCGGCGTTGATCGCCTCCAGGTTGTTGTCGGTCACGCCGGTAACGCCGGCATTGGCGTAGTTGTCCTTCGTGGGGACCAGGACGATGCCCTTGGTGCCGAGTTGTTCATCCGTATTCTTGATGTCGGCGGCGTAGTTGCGGATCAGGTTCAAGTCTCGCAGCAGACCGTTGATCAGGTTTTGCAACTTGGCGCCGGTGTTGATCTTCTCGTCGGTGGTGGTGGTGCGGATGAGTTCGCGCACGGCGGTCATGGTTTCGGTGGTCAGGCCGCTGATGCCGAGGGTCTGCAGATCGGTGAGCAGCAGCCCGGTGACGGCGGCATCGGTGGCCCCCTTGCCGACGGCGGCAAGGGTCTTGGCGGCTGCCGCGTTGATGGCGACGATCTTGTCGGGGGTATCCACGTCGGTCGTCTGGAGCGCATCGATGGCGGTGGCGAGCAAACTGACCTGGGATGCCGGGAGGGTAGCGGTGAGGTCCACGCCGACCAGCTTCAGTTCGTCGGCAGTGGGGACCTTGGCGGTGCCGACCGGATCGGTGGTCTCACGCGCGCCGTTGGCCGCCGCGAAAATCTTGACGTAGGCATTGACGATGCCCTGTACCTCGGCTTGGGTATCGGCCTGCGTCTCCGTGACCAGCTTGCTGGCCAGGGCGGCGTTGACGGCGGCGAGGTTGGCGTCAGTCACCTTGGCGACGCCCATGGCGCGGTAGTCGGCGACGGTGGGCGCGCCCAGCGCCGCGTCGGCCATATTGGTCTTCGCGTAGTTGGTGATCTTGTCCAGGGCGGCAACCGCCTTGGCGACCAGGGTCTCGAGCGCAGGTACGGAATTCAGGGCCTTGCCATCGGCGCCGCTGGTGCCGATGGCAGCGAGGATGGCTCCTTGCTGCGCGGTTGTCTTGCCGGAGATGTCCACGCCCAGTAGCTTCAGATCGGCGGCGGTGGGGGCGGCCTTGGGGGCTGTGACTTCAGGCTTGGCGGCGGTGTCGGGTTTAATGGCCGCGTCGGGCTGGGGAGTCACTTCGGGCTTGGTGGCCTCCTCGGATTTGGCAGTCACGTCAGCCTTGGTGGCCTCGTCGGATTTGGCAGTCGCGTCAGCCTTGGTGGTCGCGTCGGGCTCGGCATTCTCGGCGGCCTTGTCCATCAGCAGGTTGACCACGTTGAGCAGGGTTTGCAGCTTGTCCAGGGTATTGACGTCGTCCCACTTCTTGCGATCGATCACGCTACCCAGCAGGGCGGCGCCGGAGCCATCCGTGTCTTTGGCCGAGGTGGAGTTACCCAGAGACAGGCCGAGTGCCGCAAAGTCGTCGGCACTGGGCATGAGCGTGGCTGTGCCGTCGGCGCTGCCATTGGCGAGCGTGGCGATCTGGGTGGCGGTGCTGGCGGCGTGCTGGAGCTTGGCCTGGTCCTTGATGGTGTCCGGCGGGAGCTTTTTCACCGCCAGGTCGAGCAGGTCCTTGCTGGTAGCGGTGATGCCGGTGATGCCGATGGTTTCGTACTGCTCCTTGGTCGGTTTGATGGTGACGCTGGTCTCATGCCAGTTCAGGACGATCTGGTAGGCGGTGATGATGCCGGCGAGCAGTGCCGGGTCGTTGGCCTTGGCTTTATCGATGGTGCTGCTGGCCAGGGCGGAATTGATGGCAGTCAGATTGTCGCTGTTCACCAGGGGGACGGTGCCGGTGCCGGACTTGCTCACCAGGCCGAGGGCGAGGTAATCGGCGGTCGTGGGTGTCTTGTCGTCGGCTACATCTGCGGTGCCGGCCACCCCTGTGCCGGCCGCACCTGCGGTGTCGGCTGGCGTCGTCGGCTTGGTCTTGGGCGCGGTGGCGGTCGACGCTGCGTCCGTCGTCGTTGCCGTTGTTGCCGTCGTTGCAGCAGTTGGCGTGGGCGCCTTGTCGGCGTATTCGACGATTTTCTTGTGAGCGGCCAAGGCCTTGTCTGCCAGCGTCTTGATGTTGTCCCAGTTGCTTGCCTTGGTTGTGTCGGCGTCGCCGGCCACCGCGCTCAGTATCGCGGCAGCCTTGCCGGCAGCCTCGGCAGCCGCCTTGGCGATCTCGGCGGGAGTCCTGGTGGTCGTGTTGGCGGTTGTCTCGCTCGCATTGCTCTCGGCGGGAAGCAGGCCGAAGGCGATGAGCTTGGGGGCGGTCAGTGCCGCAGGAAGGTCCTTGACGGCGAGGATGTTCGGCGTGCCGAGCTGCGCACCGATACCCTGGGCCGTATCGAGCAGGGACAGCAGCTGCGCCGGGGTATGCATGTTGGCGGTGCTGCTTTGCCGGTCCAGCGCGGCATGCAGCAGGGTGAGTGCGGCATCGCTGTGGGTGGTGGTGGGCGCTGCACCGACGCTCGTGAGCAGGTCCTTGAATTCCTTGAGGGTGGTGGCGGTCAGCGCGGCGTTGTTTGGCTGACCATCGGGCAGGGCCAGCAGTTTTTCCCAGTTGTCCAGCAGGGTTTTGAGCTTGGCGGGGGTGTTGATTTGCTCCTTGCCGATGGAGCTGGTGGTCAGGCTGGCGGCGGCGCCGATAGCATTATCGGCTCTCACCTTCGGGGGGGCAACCAGGCCCATGGCTTCGAAATCGTCGGCGGTGGGGCGTGCGCTGCTAGTCAGGAGGTCGGCCGGTTCGACGGTTTTTTCGGCATAGTCCTGGATCTTCTTGTAGGCAGTCATGGCCTTGGAGACCACCGCCTGCAGTTCCGCAAAGGTGTCCACGGCTGTGCCATTGTCGGCGCTGTAGCGGATGGCGTAGAGCGCTGCGTCCACGGCAGGTTTGTTGGCGTTGTCGGTGAGCGCGTTTGCGCCGGGATAGGCGTCGGGTGCGGTGATGCCGAGTGCTGCCAGGTCCGCAGCCGTAAGCTGATCAACTTTGCCGTCGCCGGGCGTCTGATCAACTTTGTCGTCGTCGGGCGTCTTCATGGCTAGGTCGATGACTTTGTTGACGAGCTTGCCCAGCGCGTCGATCTTGGCGGGCGTATTGACATCGCCTGCATTCTTGTTGGCGATGACGGAATTGAGCAGGGACTGGATCGCGGGGGCGACTGTGTTGCCGGTTGTCGTGTCGGTCACGCCGGTGACCTCGACGCCGATCGCCTTGAATTGAGCGGGAGTGAGGGTGGTGTCGGTAGGCGAGGTCTCGGTGTTGCCGTTTTGATTGCCTTGGGCTGCGCTGCCCGTGCCGCCTGTACCTGTGCCGGTGCCGGTGCCGGTGTCCTTGGGGACGGTGGGGGGCGTGGCCGTGGCGGCCTCTTTGGCGGCATTGGCGGCGGTAGCGGTGTCTTTGGCCGCAGTTGGGTCTTTGGCTTCGGCGGCCGCCTTGGCCGCTTTAGCCGCAGCGGCGGCTGCAGTAGTGACGTCCTTGGTATGCGCCAGGATGGCACGGTAGGCGTTGACCAGCGTCAGCAGCTTGTCGGGCGTGTTGACCGTGACATCGGTGATATTTTTGGTGGCCAGGGCGGCATTGATGGCGCCGAGGTTGTCGTCGGTGACCAGCGCTTTCCGGACAGTTTTCTGGGCGTCCTGGCTCTCTTTGTTGTCCTTGTTGTCCTTGTTGTCCTGGCCGGCGGTGTCGGCCGCCTGGGGCAGCTGGGCTTCTTCTATCAGGCCGACATTTTTGTAATCTGCCACGGTGGGCGCCGCGCCACTGTTGTCCTTGGCATACTTCATGATGCCAAGCAAGGAACTGTCGGCATTCTTCACCAAGGTCTGCAGTTCCGACAGGGTATCGACATCGCTGCCATCGGCAGCGCTGCCGGCAATGGCGGCTTGGATGGCAGGCCAGTTGATCAGCTTGCCCTCCTTGTCTTTTTGGAGGCCGTCAAACTTCACACCCAGTTGCGCGAGCGTGTCCTGGCTCAGGGCCGGGCTGGCTGGCTTGCCGGCCACGGTGTTCATCAGTGACTGGACCAGGTTCAGGATTTCCGCCAGCCTGTCGGGCAGTGCGATGGCTGTACCTTTGCTGTCTTTGGTCAGGGTAGCGTAGGTGCTGGCGTCGATGGTCTGGGCCAGGAATTTGATGCCGGTCTCCTTGGCATCGTTGAGCTTTTGATTGTCCAGGCCCAGGGCCAGGAAGTCGGCCTTGGTCGGCAGAGAGGCTTCGCTGGTGTCGCCCGCGGTACCGTTGGCCGCATCGACCACGCGCTGGGCGGCAGTGATGATCGTTTGCAGCTTGGCAGGCGTATCGGCCTTGGCTTTCGTGACGGATTTGGCGCGCAGGGCGTCGTTGATGGCACCGAGGTAACTCGCTTGCGCCTCGCCAGTGCTACCGGGCAGCTCCAGGCCCAGCGCTTTGAAATCGGCTACGGTCGGGGCGTTCTCGGGTTTATCGGCGTCGGCGTAGTTGGCTATTTTCTGCTGGGCAGTGACGGCGGCATCGAGCATGTCCTGCAGCTCCTTGATGCTGTCGGCCTCGCTGCCATCATCGGCGGTGGTCTGCAACTTGGTGAGCAGGAGGGCGACGCCGGCGTTGTTGATCTCACCGGTCAGGCCGAGGTTGGTGAGCTCTTCTGTGCTCACCGTGGTGGTAACAGCCGGGTATTGCGTGGGGTAGGAGTTCGCTATGGCCTTGACTGCGGCAACCGTCATCAGCTTGTCCACGGTCAGTGCCATCTTGTTGAGCTTTTCGATGGTGCCGATGTTGTCGATGTCCGCCTGTTTGCCGACGGCGCTGATGAGCAGGGCCAGGGACTGTTTTTCACTCTGGTTCTGGGCCTGGGGCGTGCTTTGCTTGAAGGCAGCGGGCAAGTTCACGCCGATGTTGACGAAGTCCGCTCTCTCCGGTGCAGGTACAGGTGTTTTCGCCGAGGCATCGAATTTGACGTAATTGGCGATCTTGGCATAGCTCTTGGCGATGCCGCTCAGTTTGTCGATGGTATCGACCGCTGTTGCCGTGTGGGAGGTGGTGTCGTTCGCCTTCGGTGTGCCTGTCTTATCGTCGACGGCATTGCCCTTGTTTTTGATGGCATCAAGGAAGGCTGTGCGTACTTTCTCGGTAGTGATATCGCCCAGGCCGATGTTCTGAAGGCCCGTGAGTGACAGGGCCTTTTCGTTGTTGTTGGTCACTGGATCATCGCTTTTTTCTCTTGCCGTGCGGATCAGGCCGGAGACGGTATTGGCCAGGGCTTCCAGTTTTTCGGGCGTGTCGACATCGGTCTTGTTAAGACTCTCGACCACACTGTTGAAGAGCTTCAGCTTGTCGGTATCGGGAGTGATAGTGATCTCTTTAGGCTTGCCCGGAGGCGTCGTCGCGGTGGCCATGCGGATATCATCGTTGCCCAGCTGTACGCCGATGGCGAGGTATTTTTGTGCCGTGAGGAGGATGCCGGGCGGAGTCGCGGCCGCACCATTGGCGGCGGCGAGGATGTCCTTATAGGCATTGACGACGGTCTTGACGCTGGTACGGGTGCTGACATCGGTGCTGGTCAGTTTCCGGATGGCGGCGTTGATGGCGGCCAGGTTATCCGCGGTCACCAGGTCAACCCCTTTGGCGCCCGTGATGCCGGCATTGCGGTAGTTGTCGGTGGTGGGGGCAGGATTTTTTTTGTCGTCGTCGGCATAGTCGGTGATGACTTTCAGGGCGGCGTTGACGTCCTGAACCACCTTGACGATCTTGGCGACCGTGTTGACGGCGTCTACGTCCTTGCCCTGGATCAGGGCCAGGATCTGGGGCACATTGCCATCTTCCACCGATTCGTCGATGCCGCTGATGCCCAGCAATTCGGCACTCGCCGCCAGCCCTGTGGGGGGCGTGCTGCCGGCCTTTTGCGTGGCTACCGTGATGAACTTGTCGACGGCGGCGCTCAGGGCGTTGATTTCAGCGACCGTATCGACTTCCGATTCGAGCCTGTACTTGATGGCGTCGTTGAGCAGGGCCAGACGGGCGGTATCGCCAGGATTGGGGGCCTTTGTGGCGTCGTTGGTGCCAGCCGTCGCGGTCAGGCCGGTGAGGCTGGCGCCGATGGCCTTGAAGTCGTCCAGGGTGGGGTCTGCCGACGGGGTGGCGTCGGCAACCTTGTTCCCGCGTGTGTCGCCAGTGCCCGGAACTATTTCGTTGGCTTCGTCCAGGATTTTTTTGTAGGTGCTGATGAGCTTGGTGAGCTTGGCCGGGCTGTTGATATTCTCGAACTTGAGGCGGTCGATGGCGGTGAGGACGGCCTTGGCCAGACCCACGTCGGTGAGTGTGATGCCGGCGGCGGCGAAGTCGGCGATGGGGTCGCTGAATTCATCTTCCTTTTTCACATTATCGGCTTTGCCGTCCGCCATCCGGCTGAGCTTGATGACGGTGCTCACGCTCTTTTGCAGATTGGCGACGTTCAGGGCGTTTTCGTTTTTCATCGCGTCCAGGACGGCGCGCACGTTGTCGATCAGTTCATTTGATGAAGTCAAGGTCAGTCCGGTCACGCCCAGTGTCGTGAGCACGCTGCTGGTGACCTTGTTGGCCGCGTCGCTGCGCGTGTCATCGGCCGCGGCTGTGCCATCGGCCGCCTCCAGCACGACGTTGTAGGCGTTGATGATCTCCTTCAGCGCGGTGGGCGTATTGACCTTATCGCCTGTCACTGCATCGGTGCGCAAGGCGCTATTGAGCGCTGCAGTGGCGTTAGCTGCCGCCTTGTCAGCGGAGCCGGCCTTGGGCATGAGCTCAGCGAGGTTCAGGCCGATGTTGTCGTAGGTGAGCCTGGTCGGGGCGGGTGCTGGTTTGCCATCGACGAGTTTGCCATCGGCATAGTTCATCAACGCGGTCTGCGCTGCGTGGGCATTGTTGGCGATGGTTTGCAACTTGAGTGTCGTCGCGTTGTGACCGATGACGCCCGCACCATCATCCGCGCTGGCGGCGATGGCCGATAGTACGGCGGGGAAGGTCGCATCGGTCAGACCGGTGATGCCGACCTTTTCCAGTTCGGCCTTGCTCAGCTTGGGGTTGGCGATGTCACTCTTGACCTGATCCATGATCTTGCCGGCGATTTCCGCGTACTCGTTAAGCTGGGCGACGGTGGCGACGTTATTGCGGCTGGCCGAATCCACCAGACTGTTGAGCACACTCAGCACCGGTGAGGGATTTTCCTTCAGCTTTTCGATCAGGTTGGTCCGGAGGCCGATCAGCTGGTAATCGTCGGCAGTGGGCAGTGCCGTGGAGTCGCTGACTTTGCCGGGGACGGCAGCGGTGGCCGCAGTGGTGCCGACGGCCGGAACGGCGGCGGTGGCATCGGCGGCATCCAGGATGCGCTGGTAGGCCGTGACGATGGATTGCACCAGCTTGGGCGTAGCGGTCTTCTCAGCCTGGACGTTCGTGCTGGCCAGTGCGGAGTTGATGGAGCTCACGTTATTGGCGTCGACCTTTTCCACACCCATGGCGAGGTAGTCCGAGGCGATGGGGACGGGGTTCTTGGCATCGTCGGCGTAGGCGTTGATCTTGAGCTGCGCGACCTGGGCGTTGGTGGCAAGGGTCTGCAGCTTGCTCAGTTCGTCAATGCCGCTGCCGTCGGACGCGCTCAGACGGATGGCAGCGATGACCGCGTTCAGAGCGCGACTATCGGGCTCGGTCACGCCGAGCAGTACGAGGTTGCTCTTGACGGTGTCCAGTTCCGTCTCGGTTAGGGCGGTGGCATCGGCGGCTGCGATCTGGCCCTGGGCCAGGGCGTGAATGTCGTTGGCGGCCTTGACCAGGGCGGCTACCTTGGTCACGGTGCCGACGTCGCTGGCGGACTTGCCGTGCAATGCCGTGTTGAGCAGCTTGGCAGCCTTCGCGGTGAGGGTGGCCTCCACGCCGATGGCGGCATAGTCGGCCGGGGTGGGGTCGGTGGCCTTGTTGTCGTTGTCACCGGTTTCGTTGAGGATGCGCAGATAGGCGGCGGCAATGCTCTTGAGGTCAGCGGGGTGGGCGACGTCGCTGCCCTTGATCTTGTCAGTGGCCAGGGAGGAATTGAGCGCATCGGCGCGCAGCGAGTCGTTGATGTCTGGAACGCCTAGGTCCAGGTAGTCCCGGGCAATGGGCCTGGGCTTGCTGGCGTCGTCGGCGTAGGCCTTGATCTTCTCGGCGGCGGCCAGGGCCTTGTCCTTGATGGAGCTCAGTTTGTCCAGGGTATCGACCTGGCTGCCGTTGTCCAGCGTGCCGGTGATGCCGGAACGCACGACCTCTAGTTGCAAGTCGTTCAGATCGACGTTGGGTAGTTGCTGCTTGATTTCGGCTGCCGTGAGGACGGTCTCGGGCACCTTGGCCAGTCGCACGATGCGCGCTGCGATGCTGGCCAGGGTTTCCAGCTTGGCGCTGGTGTCGATGCGGGTGCGCACGCTGGCATCGACAATGTTGTTGAGCAGCTTGACGGCGCCGGCGCGTCCGACGGTGTCGATGTCGCTGCCGTTGGTTTCAGTAAAGACGTTGGTCAGCGCCTTGACGCCGACGTGGGTGTAATCGTCCAGGGTGGGCGACTCACCGGCGTTGTCGGCGATGCCGTCGGCGGCGTTGAGGATGCGGTTGTAGGAGGCGACCAGATCGGCCACCTTTTTCCAGGAGTCGATCCGGGTTGCGCCCACTGCCTTGACCGCGCTGTTGATGGCGGCCAGGTTGGCGGAGGTGACGGCGCTGTTGCCGACGGTGTCCTTGGATTCATAGTTCAGCAAGGTGGGCAGGGTCTGCGTGGGCTGATCCGGGTTGATCGGCGTGATGCCCTGGGCGTAGTTGATCAGCACCTGCAATTCGCCGATGTTGAGGGTGACGAGGGCCTTGATTTCATCGAGGGTGTCGACCAGGCCGGTGACTTTCCCATTGGCGCGCAGGGCAGGGGGGACGCTGGTCAGGCTTTGGACGACCAGTGCCAGGTTGTCGCTGGTGACGCCGCTGACGCCCAGGTTGACGAAGTCGTCCACGCTCAGTGGCTTGTCCGGTGCTGCGCCGGCGGCGTGGCGGGCGATGCGCTGCGCCGAGGCCGCCATATTGCTGATCTTGGCCACGGTGTTGACGTCGGTGTCTGTCTTGCCGTCAATGGCCGCCCCCAGGATGTGGGCGGCCGCCTGGCTCAGCGCCGGGGTCACGCCCAGGGCGGCATATTCGGCCACGCTGGGCAGGTCCGCCAGGGCGGTGTCGCTCTTGCCGTTGGCGACCGACAGGACCTTGTTGTAGGCGTCGGCGATGGCCTGGATCTGAGGGATGGTGTTGGATCTGTCGCTGCTCAGGCCCTTGATGGCGTCATTGACGACGGCCCTGATGGCATCGCTGTCCGCGCCCAGGATGCCCATGTCGAAGTAGTCCTCGGGCGTCGGCTCCTTGTTGGTGCTGGCAGGTTCCTCGCCGTACAGGGAGGCCTTGGTGGCCGCCTGGTCGGCCTTCCTGATGGCCTCCTTGACGACCTGGCCGAGACCTTTTTTCTCATTGAGCTTGTTGATGTCGCTGATGCGGCTGATCTGGTTGACGATGGCCGGAAGATAGGCCTCATCGATGGCATCACCCAGCACCGCGTTGAGTAGGCTGGTACTGTTGCCGGCCGGTCGTGCCAGTTCTCGCCGGACATCTTTGATGGCCTGCTCCCAGGCCGCCTGGGCCACGACCTGGGTTTGCTCGGCGATTGCCAGTGCGGTCTGCTTGGCGCTCTTTTCGGTGGCCTTGGCGCTGTCGAATTCGAGTTTCGCGCCGGCCGATCTCTTCACGGCAGTCTCAAGTTCGCCACGCAGGCGTGCCAGCTTGACGACTTGTTCGATGGCACCGGTGGTGTCGACCACGAAGGTCTGGGTCGCTTCACTGTAATTGCCCGCCGCATCGATGTGACGCAGCTTGAGCAACACCTTGCCGTTGCCATTGCTGGTATCGCCCTTCAACTTCAGCTGCTCTTCGGGCTTGAGTGTGTACCAGCCATTGCCGGCAGTCACCCGGCGCTCGGTGCTGCCGTTGGTGATGACCAGTGATGAACCATCGGTACCATCGCCGACGGTCAGCTGGAATCGCGTGACGGCGCCGGTTTCGCGTGCCCGGTCCAGTTCCAGCAAGCTGCCGCTCTGGCTGCTGATGCCGTCGCTCTTGCTGACGCCATCATCCTTGCCATTGACCAGTCGCAAGCCCAGCGCTGCCGGTGCACGGGTATCGAGGGTGAACTGGAACGGGGCTTCCAGCGTATTGGCATTGCCATAGCCGCCAGTGAACTGTTCGCCTTTCTGAACCACCCGCGCCTTGACCCAGATCTTGCCGTTGACTTCGGTCAGGTTCTCGGTCTGGTAGACCACGCGCCCGGGTCCGGCGGCGACGCCCTTGCCGGTGGTGACTTCGCGCCAGGCGTCGTAGATCGGATTGCCGTCATTGTCGACGCGGGTGGCCAGGGCCACCTGCAGGCGTTCGGTGTTGGTATTGAGTTCCTTGTTGAGGGCGATCCTGAACGAGGCCTTGTTGGTGATCTTGTCCAGGTTGCCGTTGGTGGTGGGGAAGGTACCGTCCTGCTGACCGTCGTTGTAGAAGCTATCGGCTTCCAGTTCCATGGCATTGTTCTTGGCGAAGCTGGTCATTCCCGCCGGTGGGATGAGGTCGATGCGAACGTCGGTGTTCTTGCCGGACCACAAGGCACGGTTGGTGCGGCTATTGTTGCCATCGACCACGGTGACCTGGGCGGTGATGGGGGCGGTGCTGTCGAACTGCTGCAGGTCGGGGATGCGGGATTCATCGGCCTTGATGATGGCCGAGCCGGTGTTGTCAGCCTGCGCCGTGGGCAGCGTGACGCTCAGGGACCGGCCGGAGACGTCGGTGCCGACCAGAACCACGTTGACCTTGGCGTTGGCGGGGGTCTTGACCTGCAGGCCACCATCCATCAGATCGCCTTCGTCCAGGATCAGGGTGGTGTTCAAAGGTGCGGCCTGCCATGTTTCGGGGTTGCTGACCACGGCGTTACGGATGTTGATGACCGGGTTGGCAATGGCGATGTGGTTATTGATCAGGTAGTCCGACACGGTCAAGCTGCTGTGCAGCTCCTGCAGTTCCTTGTAGTCCTGCCGGGCGCGCTCGATCTGGGCGTTGCTATTGTTCGGGTTGGTGGCGTCCTGCAGTTTGGATTCGCTGAACAGCGCTCCCTGCAGTGCACTGGCTTCGGCCGTGGTCTGTCCGCGGGCGGTCGTGGCCCATCTGAGCGCGCTGGCGCTGTCGTCCAGGTACTGCAGGTTCTTGGCCAGTTTGTCCAGCACGCTCGCCTGGTCCGGATAGGTCTTGTTATCCAGTCGTACCAGATTGGAGATGGCCTTCAGGGCGGCGCCATAGTTCTGGGTATCCTGGCTCAGGGAGGCATTGAAGGCCGGGTTCTTGCCGCCGCGTCCGTTGCGGCCGACGGATGAGGTGGCGACCACTTCGGTGTTGAGGATGTCGACCTTGAAGAAGCCGCTCACGGCATTGTTGGCCCGGTTGATGCTCTCGGTGGTGACCTCGGGAGAGTCGGCCAGCCGGATCGCGTCCGGCTCCAGGCCGGCTTTCAGGACAGCCAGTTCGGTCAGCGCCGTCACGTTCGCATTCTGGTCCGTGCCCTCGGTGTTGACCAAGGCGCGCAAGGTACCAGTGCCGAGGTCGGTCATCGCGAACGTGCCTTCGTCGATGTAGTTGTCGGCCACGCCTGGGGTATTGTCACGTACCACCAGCAGCATCTTTCCCTTGTAGAAGGGACGGTTGAGGGTCAGGCTGTACTTGCCGTCGACCACCGCCGTCGTCTGGCTCAGTACATTGCCCTGTTCGTCATAGGCCGTAATGTTCGCGTTCGAGATGGAACCCAGCGCGACGCCGCCTTTGATGACGGCCGGGGCTGGATCGACGGAGCCTGCGGCTGCAGTGCCGTTGCCAGCACCTGCACCGCCGCTGCCACTGTTAGTGCTGCTACTACCACCGCCGCCGCTGCCAGCACCGCCCGCGCCAGCAGCTGCGGCACCGCCCGCCGCACCACCACCGCCGCCGCCGCCGGCTGCGGCAGCCAGCAGGGCCAATGCGCCGGCTGCGATGGGCCATTGCACGCCCCAGTTCTTTTCATGCTGCGAGTTGATTTCGGCATCGGTGATCTGTTTCTGGTTGTCAGGGGCCTTGATGGTGGAATAGTTGGGGCGCTCGGTATTGCCCTCGCTGCCGCGGGTGTCGGCGGCGGCGCTGGGGTCCCGTTCACCGGGGGAGGCCACGACCGGCTTGTCGCCTTCTTCTTCCTCGTCTTCCTGGGCCTTGTTGGTGCGGGTGTTGTTCTTGTTGTAGCGCGTGATCTCCTTGGAGCTGACGGTCAGGTTGGCTTCGGGCGAGACGTCGATCTGGTCGATCTGCTGGAATACCCTGGCCAGCGGCAATTGCCCGTCCGAGAACTGCAGCGCCATGTCTGGCGAACCCATGGCATCGAGTGCGCCATTGTTGATGATGATGCGATCACCATTGACCAGGACCAGCATCAGGTCGACGTCGAGTGCGCGCACGTCCTTGATGCTTCTGATGGAGATTTTCTTGAGGTAGTCATTGGCGTCGGAATGATGCTTGATGACGGTAGTGGTCATGGTGATGCTCCCTAAAATGAATGAATCGAAGAGGAATGGCCGGACAGGCGGGTACTTGGCGTCTGGCAGTGCAGGCAGGTCTCTGGGAGGAGTCGGATCCGGATGAGACAGCGTGCTCGCGTAGACGCGAAGGCGCTGCATGAGTCCGAACCGGATCAGTATTCAACCTGGATGGAATCAGAAGTCAGCGACAAACGGCAGCCATAGTGATGGCCTTGCCTGATCCTGATAAGGGGGGATTTATGAAAAGCGCGGGAATTCAAAAGATTAACTAAATACGCCTACTCCGAATTCGATTTTTATATCGAATTAATTGCGAATATTAGTTAGAAGAAATTCTGTTATGAACAGTGTGACCTGCCATCATCTTCCGCAAACGCTTTGTCAGTGCGACTTTTGCGGATTCTGAAGGGATGGGTGAGGCTGACAAAGGCGCGTTGGAAAAAGTATGTCGGAGGTTGGAGTGCATGCTCGGGAGGCGCAAAAGAACTAACTTTATTTTCCCGGTATAGATATTCAGACGGGTGGCAAGGGAGATGAACCGTGGATTACGTCAGCATCCATCAGTCGTCCTCAGCTTTCACCTCTCATCCCGGGATGTCTGACGAGAAATGCGTCATCGCCCCACATCCCACACAGTCGAAAAAAAACCGGTCCCTGAAAATCAGGAACCGGTTTCTCTCTTCACTGCCTGCCCCGTCAATCAGTGACGGGGCAGGGTGATGCATACTTCATGTCACGCGAGTCAGATCAGAACCCCAGCGTACGTCCATCCGGATTGCGCGGATCGGAGAAGCCGTCAAAGCCGTCTTCCCGGATCTGGATGGTCTGCGTGCGTCCCATGGAGGGTTGCACGCTGATCTTCTGGCCCTTGTCCTGCAGGATCTTCAGGGTATCGGCGGAGAGCCCCTTTTCCACGCGCAGCTGGTCCGGCGCCCACTGATGGTGGATGCGCGGAGTGATGGTGGCTTCGGCCACGTTCATGTCGTGGTCGATCACGTTGAGGATGGTCTGCATCGTGGTCGTGATGATGCGGCTGCCACCCGGGCTGCCGGTGACCAGGAAGGGCTTGCCGTCCTTGAGCACGAAGGTGGGCGACATCGACGACAGCGGTCGCTTATACGGTCCCACTGCATTGGCGTCGCCACCGATCAGGCCGAAGGCATTGGGTACGCCCGGCTTGGCGGCGAAGTCATCCATCTCGTTGTTCAAGGTGATGCCGGTGCCGGTGGCGACGATGCCGCTGCCGAAGTTCAGGTTCAGGGTATAGGTGGTGGCCACCAGGTTGCCGTCCTTGTCGGCCACCGAGTAGTGGGTGGTCTGGTCGCTTTCATACGGCTGCGGCTGGCCCGGCTTGATCTCGGTGGAAGGCGTGGCGCGATCCGGGTTGATCTTCTTGGCCAGTTCGTCGGCGTAGGCGCGCGAGGTCAGGCCCTTGACGGGGACCTTGGTGAAATCCGGATCGCCCAGGTATTCCGAACGGTCGGCGTAGGCCAGCTTCATGGCTTCGGCCATCAGGTGGATGGTCTGGGCGCTGTCGGCGCCGTATTGCTTGAGCGGATAACGTTCCAGGATGTTCATCATCTGGATGATGTGCACCCCGCCCGAGCTTGGCGGCGGCATGGACATCACCTGGTAGCCGCGATAGTTGCCCGATACCGGCACGCGTTCGACCACCTTGTAGTTGCGCAGGTCGTCGGCGCTGATGAGACCGCCGTGCTTGTCCATCTCGGCCACGATCTTCCTGGCGATGGCGCCGTCATAGAAGGCCTTGGGGCCTTCCTTGGCGATCAGGCGCAGGGACTTGGCCAGATCCTTCTGGACCAGCATTTCGCCTTCCTTGAGCGGACGGCCTTCCTTGAAGAAGATCGCCTTGGACGAATCCCACTGGCCCAGGTGCTCACGCTCTGCGGCCAGGATCAGCGCCAGGCTGCGGCTGACCGGATAGCCCTTTTCGGCCAGTTCGACCGCTGGCTGGATGACCTGCGACAGCTTCATCGTGCCGTACTTGGCGAGTGCATGCGACAGGCCCGCCACCGTGCCCGGTACGCCTACGGCCAGGTGGGTGTAGAGCGAACGGCCGGGGACGACGTTGCCCTTGTCGTCCAGGTACATGTTGCGGGTGGCGCGCTGCGGCGCCATCTCGCGGAAGTCCAGGGCCACGTTCTTGCCGGTCTTGGCGTCGTGGATCATCATGAAACCACCACCGCCGATGTTGCCCGCATTGGGCAGCACCACCGCCAGCGCGAAGCCGACCGCCACACCCGCGTCGACGGCGTTGCCGCCCTTCTTGAGGATGTCCACGCCGACCTTGGTGGCCAGTTCCTGTTCGGTGGCGACCATGCCGTGCTGGCTGTGGACCGGGCTGATGATGTCGTAGGTCAGGTCGTACTTGACCACGAGGGGCGCCGGTGGCGCCGTCTGGGCGCTGGCCGGCAGGAAGGCCAGTGCGCCGCACAAGGGCAGCAGGGCCATGGCGGCGGGTTTGCAAAGACCGGTGAATGTCTGCATGAGGGATGCTCCTGATGATCTGGACTTGAGAATGTGCATATTATTTATAGGAATGCCGTCCCGATGCGATGCGGCAGCAGCCTGGACGACACCGGAAGATTGTAGAGAATGGACCGCATCTGTCCAGAGCCAGCGGCCAGCGATGGATGGATTATTGATGGTGATTCGTCCATGGATGGACGGGATGCGGCGGACCGATGAGGTGGTTCGCCGGGAGGAGGGCGGTAGCGCCAATGCGCAGCAGGTGCCGACGAAGTCCTTCGCCGGTTCAGGTGCTCTCGCGCACCGCCAGTTCGAAGCCCAGGTCCAGGCGACCCTTGGCGATATCCTCACCCTTGAGCTGGCGCACCAGCATCTCGGCCGACTTGTAGCCGATGTCATAGCGCGGCGTCACCACCGTGGTGATGGACGGCGTGGCACAAGCGGCCCAGGAGAGGTCGTTGAAGCCGGCGATGGCCATCTGCCCCGGCACGCTGATGCCCTGGCGCTGACATTCAAAGAGCGCACCGAGGGCCAGGTCATCGTTGCAGCAGAAGACCGAATCGCAGTCCGGATGCTGCTCCAGCACGCGGCGCAGCAATTGCGCACCCATGTTGACGGTGGTCGGTTCCGGCAGCAGCACCTCGATATCCGGCTGGATGCCGGCCTCGATCAGGCCTTTGCGGAAACCCTCTCGACGCTTCATCATGCGCGGGTCCAGCTGCGCCGCCAGGAAGGCCGGTCGGCGATAGCCGCGCTGGACCAGATGGCGTGCCACCGCCTGCCCGGCGCGGGTCTGCGAGAAACCCACCGACAGGTCGTGCTGGCTGCGTCCCAGGTCGAACATGCGTACGGCCGGGATGTCGCGGCTGCCGGGGCGGGCCTGCAGGATGTCGTGCTGTTCGCTGCTGGAGAGCAGGAAGCCGGCCGGCGCATGGGCCAGGTAGGTGGCGATGAGTTGTTCTTCCTTGTCCCGCACGTAACCGGTCTCGCCGATGAGGAACTGGTAACCGGCACCGGCCAGGTAGTCGCGGATACCCGAGAGGGTTTCGATGAAGACCGCATTGGTGAGAGAAGGCACCAGTACCGCTATTACCTGCGAACGTGCCGAGGCCAGCGTCGAGGCGGCCTGGTTGGGGACATAGCCGAGCCGGGCAATGGCCTCCAGGATGCGCTGGCGGGACTGTTCCTGCACCAGGGCCGGCGTCTTCAGTGCACGCGATACCGTCATCGGACTGACCCCGGCCTCGGCTGCCACATCAATGATGGTGACGCGACCGGTGGCGCGGCTGCCGCGTGCGGGGGCGGAAGACTTCGGCTTGGGCCTGGGCGTGGATTTGGGTGCTGCGCGCTGGGTCATGGAGAGCGGGAGAGTGCGGTCAATTCAGGGTGGCGACATGATACCTGCTTGCGGGGTGGGAGGGCGTGATTCCTGTGGGATGCGAGGAGACGCTGCGCCTTCGATACGCGGCCATGCCGCTACTCAGTCCGAACGGTTTCCGATGATCAACGTCCGCTCTTCGTCCTGCACCCACCGCCCACCGCTCACCGCTCACAGGCCATCACCCCCTCCCGTTCGGACTGAGTAGCCGCGCAGCGGCGTATCGAAGACACGCCGACAGAGCACCGCCATCCCCCCCCGGCAGGATGAGTCCGGAGCATACCCGAAAGAAAATGATTTCCGTACGGCACGCCCGGCCCTCCATTCTCCCCTCCTTCTACCGCACTGCAGCACAACAAGTGTTTGACCCGCGCAAAATGTTAGCGTTATCATCGCGCCCCATGTTAACGCTAACATCCGAACCTCCGGGCACACGGCGGCGGGGTCAGCGGCGGCATACCACACTCAGGTCAATCAGATAACACTACGCAGATAGTGCAGATGTTCGCGCCTCCCGCCAGGGCAGGCCGCAGGAGACGTCCGTCCTCAGGCTCGCGCCGGGGCCAGGCTGCTGCGGCTCTTCGCGGGCCGCACGGCATCGGCTATCGGCAATCGGAGATCCCATGCTGGGAATGAGCCACGACGCCACCTTGCTGTTCAATGCAGTCATTGCGATCCTCGCGCTGATCCTGATGATCACGCGCTTGCGCATCCATCCTTTCATCGCCCTGACGATCACCTCGGGCTTCCTCGGTCTGATCTCGGGCATGCCGCTGCCCAAGATCGTCAAGTCCTTCCAGGACGGCTTCGGCGGCGTGCTGGGCTTCGTCGGCATCGTGCTGGGCCTGGGTACCATGCTGGGCAAGCTGATGGCCGAGTCCGGCGGTGCCGACCAGATCTCGCAGACGCTGGTGCGGGCCTTCGGCCGTGAGCGCGTGCACTGGGCCATGATGATGGGCGCCTTCCTGGTCGGTATTCCCCTGTTCTTCGAAATCGGCTTCGTGCTGCTGATCCCGCTGGTATTCATCGTGGCGCGTCGCTCCGGCGTGCCGCTGTTCAAGATCGGCATGCCCATGCTGGCCAGCCTGTCGGTGATGCACGGCCTGGTGCCGCCGCACCCGGGTCCGCTGCTGGCCATCGGCATCTTCGGTGCCGACATCGGCAAGACCATCTTCTATGGCCTGCTGGTGGGCCTGCCGACGGTCATCATCGCCGGCCCCATGTTCGGTTCCTTCATCTCGCGCTACGTTGACATCAAGCCTTCGGAAGAACTGATGGCGCAACTGGCGCGCGAGCCGCAGACCAGCAACTTGCCGGGCTTCACCACCACCCTGGTGACGGTGCTCTCGCCGGTGTTCCTGATGCTGCTGAAGACCTTCGTCGATGTCACCCTGCCTGAAGGCCACGCCGTGCGCGACCTGATGGATTTCATCGGCAACCCCATCGTGGCTCTGCTGGCCGCGCTGCTGCTGGCGATCTGGACCTTCGGCCTGGCCCGTGGCTTCACCCGCCAGCAGGTGCTGAAGTTTGTCGATCAGAGCCTGGCGCCGACCGCGGCCATCGTGCTGATCATCGGTGCCGGTGGCGGCTTCAAGCAGATGCTGGTCAATTCCGGCGTGGGGACTGCCATCGGTCAACTGGCCGTGCATGCACAGATTTCGCCGCTGCTGCTGGCCTGGTTCGTGGCCGGCGTGATCCGCGTGGCGACCGGTTCGGCCACGGTGGCTACCATCACCGGTGCCGGCATCGTGGCCCCGCTGGTGGCACTGATCCCCGGTACCAACAAGGAACTGCTGGTGCTGGCCACCGGCGCCGGTTCGCTGATCCTGTCGCATGTCAACGATGCCGGATTCTGGCTGGTCAAGGAATACTTCAACATGAGCGTGGGTGAAACCTTCAAGACCTGGACGGTGATGGAAACACTGATCTCGGTTGTTGCTATCATCTTCATCATGTTGCTCAACCTCGTCGTTTGATCGTCATTTAATACTCACGATGCAACGCCCGGCTGGTCCGGGCGTCTTGCCATCTGTCAGATAAGGAATTTCCATGTCTACCTCCGCCCGCTACATGCTCGGTGTCGATATCGGCACCACCAGCACCAAGTCCGTCGTCTTCACGCTCGATGGCAAGGTGGTCGCACAGCATGCGCAGGAATATCCGGTGATCTGTACCGAGCCGGGCATGGCGGAGCAGGACCCGCAACAGATCGTCGAGGCTGCGCTGGCCTCGATTGCCGGCGCTGTCAAAGCTGCCGCCGCAGCCCCGCAGGAGATCGCCCTGCTGTCCTTCAGCGCCGCCATGCACAGCGTCATTGCGCTGGATGCCGAGAGCCGCCTGCTGTCCAACAGCATCACCTGGGGCGATATCCGCGCCTCGGTCTGGGCCGAGCGCATCAAGCACGAACACGACGGCAACGCCATCTACCGCCGCACCGGTACGCCCATCCACCCGATGTCGCCGCTGTGCAAGCTGATGTGGATGCGCCATGAAAAGCCGGAAGTCTTCAGCAAGGCGGCGCGCTTTGTCGGCATCAAGGAATATCTGCTGTACCAGTTGTTCGGCCAGTGGGTGGTGGACCACTCCATCGCCTCGGCCACCGGCATGTTCAACCTGCGCGAGCTGGCCTGGGATCGCGGTGCGCTGGAACTGCTGGGCGTCACGCCCGAGCAGTTGCCCACGCCGGTGCCGACCACCCACCGCCTGCCGCCGCTGTCACCCGGGATGGCCCAGCGCCTGGGGCTGTCGGTGGACACCCCCTTCATCATCGGCGCCAATGACGGCGTGCTCTCCAACCTGGGCGTGAACGCCATCGAGATCGGCCACGTCGCGGTGACCATCGGCACTTCCGGCGCGATGCGCACGGTGATCGATGAGCCCCTGACAGACCCGCATGGCCGCCTGTTCTGCTACGCCCTGACCGAGAAGCACTGGGTGGTCGGCGGCCCGGTCAACAACGGCGGCAACATCTTCCGTTGGGTGCGCGATGAACTGGCGACCGCCGAGGCGGCCGCGGCCCGTGATGAAGGCGTCGATCCCTATGAGGCCCTGACCCGTATCGCCGAGAAGGTGCGCCCCGGCGCCGAAGGGCTGCTGTTCCATCCCTTCATGGCCGGCGAGCGTGCACCGCTGTGGAATGCCGACCTGCGCGGCTCCTTCTTCGGCCTGGCCCTGCACCATGGCAAGCACCACATGATCCGCGCCGCGCTGGAAGGGGTGATCTTCAATCTCTACAGCATCCTGCCGGCGCTGGAAGAACTGGTCGGCCCGACCAAGCGCATGATGGCCACCGGCGGCTTTGCCCGTTCGGCCCTGTGGCGCCAGATGATGGCCGACATCTTCAATCGCGAGGTGATGGTGCCGGAAAGCGTGGAATCGTCCTGCCTGGGCGCGGCCGTGCTGGGCGCCTGGGCCTTGGGGCTGGTGCCGTCGCTGTCGGTGATTTCCGGCATGGTCGGGTCCACCAACCATCACGCGCCGCATGCCGACGCGGTGGCGGTCTACAGCCGCCTGCAACCCATCTTTGCGGCCATTCCGGCCAAGCTGGAAGCGGAGTACCACGCCATCGCCGCCTTCCAGCGCGAGACCGGAAAGGCGCACTGAACGCTGCTCCGGCGCAGGCCGGCCTGAGCAGTTTCGATCTGCCACCTCCCCAACAAGAAGAAAGAGACCACATGACCACCAAGACCACCTCCCTGCCGGCAGGCCTGCAGGGTTTTTCCCTCGAAGGCCGGCTGGCCCTGATCACCGGTTCGTCCGGCGGCATCGGCCTGGCACTGGCGCGCGGCATGGCGCAAGCGGGCGCGGCCATCGTCCTCAACGGTCGCGATGCCGGCAAGCTGGCCGGCGTGGCGGCGCAATTGCGTGCCGAAGGCCACGTCATCCATGAATCCAGCTTCGATGCCACCTCTTCCGAGGAGGTCAAGGCCGCCGTGCAGAAGATCGAAAGCGAGATCGGTGCCATCGACATCCTGGTCAACAACGCCGGCATCCAGCGTCGCAATCCGCTGGAGGAGTTCAAGGAATCGGACTGGCACGACCTCATCAACACCAACCTCAACAGCGTCTTCTACGCCGCCCAGGCAGTGGCGCGCCACATGATCCCGCGTGGCGCCGGCAAGATCATCAACATCTGCTCGGTGCAGAGCGAACTGGGTCGTCCCGGCATCGCCCCCTATACCGCCACCAAGGGTGCGGTGAAGATGTTCACCAAGGGCATGGCGATCGACTGGGGCAAGTACGGCATCCAGGTCAATGGCCTGGGCCCGGGTTATTTCAAGACCGAGATGAACATGGCCCTGGTCAACGATGCCAAGTTCACCGACTGGCTGGTCGGCCGCACGCCCTCGCGTCGCTGGGGCGATGTCGAAGACCTGGTGGGCGCGGCCGTTTTCTTGGCCAGCGATGCCTCGCGTTTTGTGAACGGCCACATCCTCTACGTGGATGGCGGTGTCACCGCGACCCTGTAACTCATTGATGCCACTCAGGAGAAGATCATGCAACAAGGCCTCGTCATCCATGCTCCGCACGACCTGCGCATCCAGCAACTCGACAGCGGCGAACTGCAGCCGCAACAACTGAAGGTCAAGGTCAAGGCCGGCGGTATCTGCGGTTCCGACCTGCACTACTACCACCACGGCGGTTTCGGCGTGGTGCGCATCAAGGAACCGATGGTGCTGGGCCACGAAGTATCGGGCCAGATCGCGGAAGTCGGCAGCGCCGTCACCGACATCGCGCCCGGTACCCGCATCGCCATCTCGCCCAGCCGCCCCTGTGGTCAGTGCAAATACTGCCAGGAAGGCAAGCAGAACCATTGCCTGGACATGCGTTTCTACGGCAGTGCCATGCGCACCCCGCACGTACAGGGCGCGTTCCGCCAGGAAATCGTCATCGAGCGTTCACAGGCCCACGTCGTGGCCGACCACGTCAGCGATGGCGAGGCCGCCATGGCTGAACCGCTGTCGGTGGCATTGCACGCCGTACGTCGCGCCGGTCCGCTGGTGGGCAAGCGCGTGCTGGTGACGGGCTGCGGCCCCATCGGTGCCCTGGTGGTGATTGCCGCCCGTCGCGCCGGCGCGCTGGAAGTGGTGGTCACCGATGTGGCGAAGATGCCGCTGGAAGCCGCACTGAAGGTGGGCGCCGACCGCGCCATCAACATGGCCGAGACACCGGAGGCGCTGAAGGCCTACGCCGCCGACAAGGGGACCTTCGACGTGCTCTTCGAAGCCAGCGGCAACGAGCGCGCGCTGGTGGGCGCACTGGAGGCGCTGCGTCCGCAGGCCGTGATCGTGCAGGTGGGTCTGGGCGGGGACATCCAGTTCCCGGCCAACCTGCTGGTGGGCAAGGAGCTGGACTGGCGCGGTGCTTTCCGCTTCCATGAAGAGTTCGCCATGGCCGTCGAGCTGATGAACCGCCGCCTGGTGGACGTCAAGCCGTTGATCTCGGCCACCTATCCCATCGCACAGGCGGTGGAGGCCTTCGAGATCGCCGGCGACCGTTCGAAGATGATGAAGGTGCAGATCAGTTTCGACTGATCCGCCCGGGGCGATTTCCGCGCTGCCCTGCAGTGTGGTGGCCGCCCCGCGTCCGAAAGGCTGTCCTGCCTTGCTTTCTGGCCCGATCATCTATGCCAGATTGACAATATCTTGTGCACGCTATAAGTTTTGCCCCCATGGGATGGCAGGGATGAATGCCCGTCCCGCCTGACAAGCACGGCAAACCTCTGGGGGGAGGACATGATGGCGAGACCTTATGCGCTGACGGTGGGACAGCGCCTGTTTCTGTTGATCGTGCTGGCCATGCTGGGCCTGGCTGCCACCGCCGCCGTCAGCCTGCGCCAGATCGAGAACGTCTACCACGCTGCCAACTACGCACAGGTCAATACCGTCCCCAGCGTTACCTCGCTGGATGATGCGCAAGGCGCCTTCAATGCTATCCAGGGGCGGGTCTATCACTACCAGGCCAACCAGGACCCCAGCGACCGGCGCCGCCTCCTGCAGGAAATCGAGATCTACCGCCAGCGCCTGGACAAGCAGATGAAAGTCTACCGCGCGGCCTATGTCACCGATGAAACGGACCAGGCCATGCTGGAAGACGACCTCCAGCGCCTGACCGTTTTCGAGGACGTGGTGCGACGCCTGCTGGCGCTGGTGGACCAGGGCCTGGACGAGCAGGGCAAGATCGTGGTGGGGCTGGAGTTTCGCGGGGCTATCGAAGCCGTGCAGGCCGCCTTTGCGCGCCATCGTTCCTACAACATCGCCCTGGGCGAAGCCAGCGCCCTGTCGGCACGCGAGATCATCGAACATGCGCTGCAGACCGTGCTCCTGATGGCCGGCGGGGTCCTGCTGATCATGCTGGGTGCCGGCTGGGGCATCACCCACACTCTCACACGCCAGTTGGGCGCTGAACCGGGCGACGTGGTCACGGTCATGCAACGCCTCGCCGATGGCGACCTCGTGCAGCAGATCGCTCTGAAGCCGCGCCATGGCCGGAGCATGATGAATTCCATCAAGACCATGATCGAACGCCTGTGCCAGGTGGTGGCCGAAGTCACCGCCAGTGCCGAAGCCATGGTCAGCACCGCCGAGGAGGTCAGCGCCACGGCGCAGTCGCTCTCCCGTGCCTCGACCGAGCAGGCTACTGGTGTGGAGCAGACCAGCATGGCACTGGAGCAGATCCACGGGTCCATCCTCAGTACCTCCGAGAATGCGCGCCAGACCGAGCAGATCGCCGCCGGTGCTGCCAGCCAGGCAGGGCAGTGCGCGCAGACCCTCAGGCAGATGGTGGAGGCGATCCAGCAGATCGCCGGCAAGATCGCGGTCATTGACGACATCGCCTATCAGACCAACCTCCTGGCGCTCAACGCCACCATCGAGGCGGCCCATGCAGGTGAGCACGGCACCGGCTTCGCCGTTGTCGCGGCCGAGGTCCGGCGGCTGGCCGAACGCAGCCAGGCCGCCGCGCAGGAAATCGATGAAGTCGCCCGCGCCAACGTGATCCTGGCGGGCGCCGCCGAAGAGCAGTTGCAGCACATGCTGCCGGCGATCGGACGTACCTCGGAACTGGTACAGGAAATCGTGCAGGCCTCAGAAAAGCAATCCACCGCAGTCAGCCAGATCAGTGTCGCCGCCAGCCAGCTGGCCCAGGTGATCCAGCAGAACTCGCTAAGCTCCGAAGAGCTTGCCGTGACTTCGGAGGAGCTGAACCGACGCGCCATGGTGCTGCAGACCACCATGGGCTTTTTCCAGTGCCGGGCCGGCCGGCGTGATCGCGCAGTCGTTGCAGCAGCGCTCTAAAGCACGTTGGCTCCACGTTCTATAGCGCCATTTGTGCACGTTACCGGAAATAACGCAGCACATTGATTTCTCATGGCGTTGCAAGATTGCCTATAGACAATCTTCACTTCCGAAACTAATATTCTGACTCCAGACATCGGGGGAGTCTGTTTTTTCCGTCTCGTCGCCGGCCAGCCTGTGCGCGAGTTTCAGCGAAGAAACGATTTTCGTCTGCCTTTTCCGCGTTCTCCAATTTCTAATGCTCCGTCTTGCGCGGCAGGGGATCGCTTTAACTTTTTTCGACGAAGATAATATGCAAACAAAGTTGAAACATATCGCCCTGGCGGCCGTGATCGTGCTCAATGGCTGCGCCACGCAGCCCAGCGGTTCCCAGTCGTCCGCCGCAGCACCCGCACCTGCAGCGCCTGCGCAGCAGGCGGCGCCCGTCGCTGCTGCGGCCGCACCCGCACCGACGCCTGCTGCGCTGCCCGCATCGACGGCCGCGACCGGCGACAAGGACCCGGAAATCAAGGTGGGCGTGGCCTATACCACCAAGTTCACCAATGGTTCGTACCTGAAGGAGGTCCCCGAGGAGGTCTTCATCGTGCGCCCCAAGAATACCCAGAACAATGTCGCGGCCCAGGTGGCGCTGAACATATTCATGTTCGCCCTCGGCGGCGGCTTGGCGGTCAATGGCTTCGACAAGGGCGACCTGAAGGGGGACAAGCTGGACGACGTGAAGGATCGCAAGCACGTGCGCAACCCAGTCTCCACCGACTACATCGGCAAGCTCAGCAAGGAAATCAATGCTGCGCTGCAGGCGCGTGCGGAACTAAAGCCGGGCGCCTTCAAGAACAGCGTCATGGTGGCCGGCGGCAGTTCCACCCTGATCTACGAATCCCTGACCGGTGATGAGGCCAATCTGTACAAGATGAATACCGAGCTGACCATCTACAAGCGCAAGGAAGATGCTGGTCTGTTCACCTTCAACCCGTTCGTCGAGGTGTCCTGCAATCGCGTATCGGAAAAGGCCCTGCCGCTGGAAGACTGGGCCAAGGACGACTACGTGATGGTCCAGCAGTGGGTCGATGAAACCCTGGACCAGTGCAGCAAGAAGGTGGTGGGGGCCTTGCCTGATCTGCTGGCGAGCTGATCGTCCATGTCCCGACCTGGTGGCCGGGCATTGCGTTTCATGATCCGCCGTTGACGACAAAGGCCGCATCGTTTGCACGATGCGGCCTTTGTACTTGTTGATCTGAACGCGGGATCTAGCGCAAGGCGTCCACGATCTGCTCCAGCTTGACGGCGTCGGCGGCGAACTGGCGGATGCCTTCGGCCAGCTTCTCGGTGGCCATGGCGTCGGCGTTGAGGGCCAGGCGGAAGGCTTTTTCATCCAGGGAGATACGCTCGATGTCGGCCGCATCGGCGCCTTCCTTGCTCAGCTTGCGTTCTACCGGAGCATCGCTGTCGGCCAGCTTCTGCAGCAGGTCCGGGCTGATGGTGAGCAGGTCGCAGCCGGCCAGTTCGACGATCTGCGACGTGTTGCGGAAGCTCGCGCCCATCACTTCGGTGGCGTAGCCGAACTTGCGGTAGTAGTTGTAGACCGCCTTGACCGATTGCACGCCGGGATCGTCGCTGCCGGTGTATTCCTGGCCGGTGGATTTCTTGTACCAGTCGTAGATGCGGCCGACGAAGGGGGAGATCAGTTGCACGCGGGCTTCCGCGCAGGCAATGGCCTGGGGCAGCGAGAACAGCAGGGTCAGGTTGCAGCGGATGCCGTCCTTTTCCAGGATCTCGGCGGCACGGATGCCTTCCCAGGTGGAGGCGATCTTGATGAGCACGCGCTCGCGGGCGATGCCGGCTTCTTCGTACAGGCGGATCAGCTCGCGGCCCTTGGCGACGGTGCCTTCTGTATCGAAGGACAGGCGGGCATCGGTCTCGGTGGAGACGCGGCCCGGGATCAGCTTCAGGATCTCCAGACCGAAGGCGATCAGCAGGCGGTCGATGATGGCATCGGTACTCTTGCCGGCGTGGGCCTTGACCACCGACTCCAGCAGCGGCTTGTACTCGGCCTTCTGCACTGCCTTGAGGATCAGCGAGGGGTTGGTGGTGGCATCCTGGGGCGCAAAGGCCTTCATGGCCTGGAAGTCGCCGGTATCGGCCACGATGGTGGTGTACTGCTTCAACTGTTCAAGCTGGCTCATGGAAAGTCCTGTTGCTAGGGTGAAGAATAAGGATAGGCATTGTACGCAATGGCCGTTTCCTGTCTGTCGGTGAATGTCGCTAAATCATTGATCCTTGATCTGCCGCTGCACTTGGCACGCTTAGCGGAAGAAGGAGTCGAATTGCATGTCGAATTTCTGCAGCGACTTCTGCGCGTTCTGCATCTTCTTGCGGAATTCCGGGCCGCGTCGCAGCGCCAGTCCGACCGCCAGGATGTCGATCACCACCAGGTGCGCCAGGCGCGCCGAGATGGGGGTATAGGGGTCGATGTTGAAGGACAGGTCGATTGGCACCAGTACCGTGGCCAGTTCGGCCAGCGGGGTGCCGGAAGGGCCGAGCACGATGATGTCGGCACCGCCCTTGCGCGCCAGCTGGATCGAGCGCAGCAGGGCCGCATTGCCGCCGCGCTGCGAGATCGCCACCACGCAGTCGCCGGCCTTCAGGAGCGAGGCCGCGATGCTGTGGATGTGCGGGTCGGAATACGCCACTGTGGGCACGCCCGAGCGGAAGAACTTGTGCTGTGCGTCGTTGGCCACGATGCCGGAGGTCCCCTGGCCGTAGAACTCGATCTTGTTGGCCCGTGCCAGTACGTCCAGCGCCAGCTGGATGGCATCCGGGTTGAGGTGGTTGCGCAGGTCCAGCAGGGTATTGATGGAACGGCTGCAGATCTTGTTGACCAGATCGGCGGCCAGGTCGTCCTGGGCCAGCGTTTCATCCGCGCCCGGCAAGGCCAGCGCCAGGCTCTGGGCGAGCTTGAGCTTGAAGTCATGCCAGCCCTCGTAACCGATGGCGCGGCAGAAACGGATCACGGTCGGTTCCGACACTTCCGCATTCTTGGCCAGCGCCGTCAGGTTCTCGGCCAAGGCCAGTTGCGGGTTGGCCAGGATGGTCGCAGCCACCTTCTTCTCCGACTTGGAGAGGGAGTTGATGTGGGTGCGGATGGAGTCGAGCAGCATGGACATGACGGTGACCTGGTGACGCTAGCGGGCGCTGCTCAGACCTCGGGCAGGGCTTCTTCGCGCCACTGCAGTCCATCGCGACCGATCAGGGCGCTCGCCGCAGCAGGCCCCCAGGTACCGGCGTTGTAGGGGACCGGGTCGGCCTCCTGCTGGTCCCAGTAATCGATGATGGGCTCCACCCATTCCCAGGCGGCTTCCAGTTCGTCGCTGCGCATGAAGAGCGTGAGATGACCGCGCAACACGTCCAGCAGCAGGCGTTCGTAGGCGTCCATGCGCGGGGTCTTGAACTTCTCGCGGAAGTCCAGCTCCAGCTCCACCGGACGCAGGCGCATGCCGTCGCCAGGCTGCTTGGCCATCAGGTTCATGTGCAGGCCTTCGTCAGGCTGCAGGCGGATCACCAGGCAGTTCGGGGTGTCGTTCTGGTGCGCGAAGATGGAATGCGGCACGCTCTTGAAACGCACCACGATCTCGGCCAGGGAGTCGGCCATGCGCTTGCCGGTACGCAGGTAGAACGGCACGCCGGCCCAGCGCCAGGTGTCGATCTCGGCCTTGACTGCG
>Ga0308159_1000800_pt1 | contig 57384 bp, 63 predicted proteins | sample PhyCR1_FD_201040 | JGI IMG/M metagenome (GOLD analysis project Ga0308159, IMG submission 201040) | Phyllosphere microbial communities from UC Gill Tract Community Farm, Albany, California, United States - DLSLC.R1 | ecosystem: Host-associated > Plants > Phyllosphere > Unclassified | place: USA...
ATGCACCCTCAAAAGTGCTGTCGCAGCGCGTGGTGCGTACCGAAGGCAAACAGGCACCGTTCCAGTTCGTGCTGCCGTTTAACCCAGCCGACATCAAGCCTGATGCACGCATTCTGTTAAGCGCAGCTATCTCAATCGACGGTAAGCTGGCCTTTATCACTGAAGGCGTGAAGCCGGTGATTAACCAGGGTGGCACCAAAGCAGAGCTGCTGCTGGTACCGGTTCCGTCTATGGCGATGCCAACCCAGCCGGGCGCAGCGACCACCGTTCCTTCGACCTCACCGACTCAGGTGACGCCGTCTGCTGCGGTTCCTGCTCCAACCCGTCTGTAATCTCTTTTCGGGGCGACATTGTCGCCCTTTTTTCCCTGTCTAAAATCGCCAGCGATAAGCCTCGAGATCGAGCTGTCCGTCATCACTCACCTCTATACCTTCCGCTTCCAGTGCATCCCGCTGCCGCAACAGACGGTCACCCTGAAGAGAAATTGTGCCGTGTCGGTTTACGACGCGATGCCAGGGAAGGGTAGTGCCCTCGGGTAAGCGACTCAGCACGCCACCAACCTGACGCGCCGCGCGCGGAGAACCGGCCAGTAGCGCCACATCGCCATAGGTGGTGACGCGGCCAGCCGGAATAGCGGCAACAATTTGCCAGATGCGTTGCTGGAAAGTGTCTGGCTGATTCATGTACTTATTTCATCAGGAAAAAGGGTTTTAACTTTAGCACGGGGAAAAGGCGGAGAAAGCGTAAAAGCAGTGGTTGTTCAAGAAAACAACGGTTGTCCCGACTACGCTTGCAATTGCCACCTCCTTCCCAGATAATGCCCCCGCTCTCGTAAAGAGGGCTTGTCAATGGGGGCCCTGTTGGTTCTCCCGCAATGCTAGCTTGTGAACTCGGTCAGATCCGGAAGGAAGCAGCCGTAGCAGGTGACGCGTGTGCCGGGATGTAGCTGGCAGGGCCCCCACCACTTTCTCCCTTCGATATTCTCCCCCTAAGCTGCAGACAGGCAAAACCCGCCTGGGCCGATCCTTTGCCGGCAGGCAGGATTATCTGGTACTTTGTTGGGGTAAAACTTAGCAGTAAGCGATCAGATTAACGGACAAATTTCCATACTGAACCCGGGACTTTATCGTAGAGCTTGTTCATCGTCAGTTCCGCCAGGCGATGGTCAGCCGCTGAGTAAAATACCGCTAATTCATCTTCCGGTAATTCATACTTATTTTTTTCAATCACCCTTTCCAGGGTATCAAGAGAGCGGCAGCGCCGCAGTCGCATCAAATAATCGGTTTTAGTCAGGGTTTTGTTCATAAATAAACCGTTCTCATGTCTTTACTATAATGAATGGCTCGGTTGCTGGAGAAAAGCGCACTCTTCAGTGAACAGATTAAATAAGCGTTTTGCTGAACGTTGCCACCGCTGAAGATCCGGACTATTGACACCATAATTGCTGAATAGCATAAAAGTATCATCAAGATATTCATCGATTTGCGAAATCAGCGCTTCATCTTCAACGTGCTTAATTTTGTAATTCATGGTGAAAGAGGCGATATGCTCAATCAAATCGTTAAGCTGTAGATTGCTTTCAGAAGTGGGATCATTAACCCAGCCATGATGGCTGTCGGTTAATGTTGCCATGCTGTCGTCAAACAGACTCTCACAAAGGTATTTAAGCTGGGCAATATCATGCCGTTTCGGTGAGTATTCGTCCATCTTTTTCCCCTCCATAGCTAGCACAGTTGCCGCAGGGCGGCGAGAGAAGATCACGCGGCCAGGAAGCGATTATTCGGGCAGTTATTAAACGGGATACCTTAAAGATAGTGTAAAACCATTAGTTCTGCTCACCTCCATTACTAAATATTACAATTCATCGCCAGGGGAGGGTTGCTCATTGTCGATCACATCAAACTCAAGTGCACCGGGCTTAATGTGAAAGTTTACCTGTTCTGACTGCGTCACGGTTTCATTTAGATCCAGGCAGGGACTAAATAAATTCCAGTCAAAATCGTAAAGTAATTTAAAACTATTCAGATCCTGGTATTCAACCGAAATGATTTTTAAACTGCCTGGAACTAATCGGGCATTGTGTGAGTACCAGCGTAAATCCCCTACCAGCAAATCGGTTATTTTGAGAATATTCCGCTGAACAATCTCTGCTATTTTTGCGCAGTCCGATTCACCCGCAGCAATATCACATTCAATACGTGACAGCATATCTGTTCCACTTATAACCGTTAATAAACCTATCATTGGTTTTCTGCAACTGGTTTGCAAGCCAGTTGAGCACAAAACTCTCAGTTTCTGAGTTTAGCCAGACGCGGTCGCGGCCCTTACCGCCAGCGCGGGTCTGCCAGTGCGTACAGGTGTTATTTATCTTTTGATACACAATCCCACATTCAACAGAGAGCAACATCAGGTATCTTTACTGTTATGTTATAACATTATGGTGAAGTGATGCGGCAGAGTGGACTACTTATGTCACTGGGCGGGCGGCTGGGAGTAGCACTGCTATTTATCACGCTGCTTGCCGTGGCAATAAAATGGGGGATCAGCGCATGATCCTGTTTAACGCGCTTCGCGCGGGCTACCAGGGACAGATTGTGACGCCGGCCATTACCGGCCAGCTCGCAGCAGGCTCAATGACCGCGCTGGTCGGCGCGAACGGTAGCGGCAAATCAACCCTGTTGAAAACCATTGCTGGCTTACTGCCACCGATAGCCGGGCGCTATGAGCTGCAGGTTGCACGTCGGGATATCGGCTGGTTGCCGCAGCGCACCGAACTTGAGACCCGCTTTCCCCTGACGGTATTTGAACTGGTCTCTATTGGCTGCTGGCCACGCTGCGGCTGGTTCGGCGGCATTAACCGGATACTACGTCGGGAGATCTGGCAGGCGCTGGAAGCGGTTCAGATGAGTGATTATGCGGATGCGCAGCCCGCAACGTTATCCGGTGGACAACTGCAGCGGGTATTGTTTGCGCGGCTTATGCTGCAGCGCAGCCAGCTCTGGCTTCTGGATGAGCCTTTTAACGGTATTGACAGCCAGACGGTGACGCTACTGATGTCGATCCTTGAGCAGCAACAGCAGGCCGGAACAACCCTGCTGGTGGTGCTGCACGATCGTCCGCTGGTGGCGCGCTACTTCAGTAACGTGATGTCGATGGATGAACGTGAGGTTAACTGCACCTGCCTGCCTGCTTCCTCTCTGCGGAGTCGTGCGCCGTGACTCTTATTCAACCCTTTATTGAGTTTGGTTTTATGCGACGCGCGCTGGTGGCCTGCCTGGCGCTGGCTGTCAGCGCCACGCCGCTCGGGGTCTTTCTCTCCCTGCGACGTATGAGCCTGATTGGCGATGCCTTATCACACGCGGTGCTGCCCGGTGCCGCCATTGGCTATCTGATCTCCGGATTGTCACTGGTCGCGATGGGTGTCGGCGGCCTGATCGCCGGTTTAGCCGTGGCGCTGCTCTCTGGCGCGGTCAGTCGCTACACGCCGCTGAAAGAGGATGCCAGTTTCGCCGGGTTCTATCTGGGTTCACTGGCGCTGGGCGTCACGCTGGTTTCATTACGCGGCTCAAGCGTGGATCTGCTGCACGTTCTGTTTGGCTCGCTGCTGGCGGTAGACAACGCAGCGCTGTTGCTGGTAGGCGGCATCGCTGCCTTTACGTTGATTCTGCTGGCGGTGATCTATCGTCCGCTGGTCATTGATGCGTTTGACGGCGACTTTCTGCGTGCGCAGGGAAAATGGAGCGCACCGCTGGTGCATGGTCTGTTTTTAATGCTGGTGGTGCTGAATCTGGTGGCGGGTTTTCAGGTGCTGGGCACCCTGATGTCGGTGGGTTTAATGATGTTGCCCGCCGCCAGCGCCCGCTTCTGGAGTCGCCATCTCGCCGCGATGCTGGTTATCGCCATTTTCATGGCAATGATTTCGGCGCTGGCCGGGCTGATGCTCTCCTGGCACTTCTCATTGCCTGCAGGTCCCGCTGTGGTGCTGAGCGCCGCTATGCTGTTTTTTTTCTCCATTCTTACAGGGCCGTGCGGCGGAATTTTACGCCGCCATTAATCTTAAGGGGTATCTATGAAAAAATTACCGGTTAGCGTGGCACTCGCTGCGCTGTTTGCCACGCCTCTGGCGATGGCCAAAACGGTGGATGTCGTGGCCAGCTTTACCGTGCTGGCTGACATCGTTAAACAGGTCGGCGGCGATCATGTAAAGGTTAAAAGCCTGGTGGGGCCCAATGGCGATCCTCATACATTTGAACCGACACCGCAGGACAGTCAGGCGCTGGCGAAGGCCGATCTGGTGTTTGTCAGCGGACTGGGGCTGGAAGGGTGGATGGATCGGCTGGTCAGCGCCTCAGGGTATCGCGGTCAGCCGATTGTCGCCTCAACTGGTGTCACCACCCGCAGCATGGAGGAGGAGGGTAAAACCGTTACCGATCCTCACGCCTGGAACAGCATGCAGAACGGCGTTATCTACGCGACCAACGTGATGAATGCGCTGGTCAAAGCCGATCCTGAAGACGCTCCGGCTATCCGCCAGCGTGGACAGAATTACATTCAGCAACTGCAGGCGCTGGATCGCTGGGCAAAAACTGCCTTTGACGCTGTGCCAGCCGATAAGCGTAAAGTGCTGACCAGTCACGATGCCTTTGGTTACTTTGGACAGCGATATGGCGTGACTTTCCTGGCGCCGGTAGGGTTCTCTACTGAGGCGGAAGCGAGTGCCAGCAACGTGGGTAACTTAATCACCCAGCTGAAGCAGCAGCACATCAACCGCTATTTCATTGAGAACCAGACCGACCCGCGTCTGGTAAAACAGATTGCCACCGCCACCGGGGCTGAGCCGGGCGGTGAGCTCTATCCGGAAGCGTTATCCACGGCCTCTGGCCCGGCAGCCAGCTATCAGGCGGCTTTTAAACACAACGTGAATGCGATGCTGAAGAGCATGCACTAAGCATAAAAAAGGCCGGGCAAGCCCGGCCAGTCATCACGACACAAACTAGCGTTTTTTCTTTCTTCCCTGTACTGCTTTAAACCGTGGGTTCGATTTACAGATAACGTAAATACGGCCTTTGCGGCGGACCACTTTACAATCCCGATGGCGATTTTTTGCTGAACGCAGCGAACTTAATACCTGCATGATCCTCTCCTCTATTTCTTTCCAAGAAAACGCCCGAAACGCTGGTTAAAGCGTGCGGTGCTGCCCTCTTTGGCAAAATCTTTCTGTTTGCCGGTATAGAACACATGTGAGGCAGACGACACATCCAGGGTGACGTAAGGCAGCGTTTCGCCTTCGAACTCCACGGTGCGATCGGTTTTGATGGTTGATCCGATTTTGAACCAGACATCAGCCGATGTGTCATGGAAGACCACGTGACGATAGTGAGGATGAATATTCGCTTTCATAATGCACACCTATGTAATGTTATACTATAACAATATTATGCGATGCACAGGCCAGGATTGCAACAGTCCGTGAGACAGGAAAAGCAAGGGGGCAGGAAATGAGAAGGGCAGAATCGCAGGCATAAAAAAAGGCCGCTTGCGCGGCCTCAGATGATTTACAGCTTAGTGAGTCTGGTTATGCTCAACCGGATGACTGTTCGCTGATTCTTCTTTTTTCTTGCCAAAGCGGCGGCGTACCACCACAAAGAACACAGGAACGAAGAAGATCGCCAGTATGGTCGCGGTGACCATACCACCGATAACACCGGTACCTACGGCGTTTTGCGAACCGGAACCGGCCCCGGTACTGATCGCCAGCGGCAGTACCCCGAGAATAAACGCCAGTGACGTCATCAGGATAGGACGCAGACGCATACGGCACGCTTCCAGCGCAGCTTCAATCAGCCCTTTACCTTCTTTATCCATCAAATCTTTAGCAAATTCGACGATAAGGATGGCGTTCTTGGTGGAGAGGCCGATGGTTGTCAGTAACCCCACTACGAAGTAGACGTCATTACTCAGGCCACGCAGGGTGGTAAAGATCAGTGCACCAATGACCCCGAGTGGGACAACCAGCATAACCGAGAATGGAATCGACCAGCTCTCGTACAGTGCGGCGAGACACAGGAAGACCACAATCAGTGAGATGGCATAGAGCGCAGGGGCCTGGTTGCCTGACAGGCGTTCCTGATAGGACATGCCGGTCCAGTCATAGCCGATACCGGCAGGCAGTTTCGCCGCCAGCTCTTCCATCAGGTCCATTGCCGCACCTGAGCTTTTGCCTGGCGCAGCCTGTCCCAGGATTTCCATCGCAGGCAGACCGTTGTAACGCTCAAGACGCGGTGAACCATATTGCCATTTCGCTGATGAGAAGGCAGAGAAGGGCACCATGGTTCCGCTGCTGTTGCGCACGTACCATTTACCAATGTCGTCCGGCAGCATGCGGGCGTCCGCTTTACCCATGACGTAAACTTTCTTCACGCGACCGCGGTCAATGAAGTCATTGACGTAGGAACCGCCCCAGGAAGCCGCCAGCGTGGTGTTGATATCACTCAGTGATACGCCCAGCGCCTGTGCTTTCTCCTGATCGATCGTCAGCTTGTACTGTGGCGTATCTTCCATCCCGTTAGGACGGACGCCAACCAGCGTATCAGGATGTTGCGCAATCATGCCGAACAGCTGATTACGCGCTTCCGTCAGCTTATCGTGGCCAAGGTTATTCTGGTCGATCAGCTCAAAGTCGAAGCCGGTCGCGTTACCCAGTTCAATAATGGCTGGCAGGTTGAAAGGAATGACCATTGCATCTTTGATCGCGCCCAGCGCCTGCATGGCACGGCCAGCAATCGCCGGTACTTTCATGTCGCTGCCGGTACGCTCATCCCACGGCTTGAGACTGACGAAGGCGATACCGGTGTTCTGTCCACGACCGGCAAAGCCGAAGCCGTTAACGGTAAACACCGATTTAACCGTGTCTTTCTCCTGGGTCAGGAAGTAATCCGTCACCTGATCCAGCACTTTCTGCGTACGCTCCTGGGTTGCACCAGCAGGCAGCTGCGCCTGAGCCAGCAGCAGACCCTGATCCTCTTCCGGTAAGAATGAAGAGGGCAGGCGCACAAACAGAAACGCCATACCGACCACGATCACCAGATAGATCAACATATAGCGACCCGTACTGCGAACCATGTGACCCACACCATCCACATAGTGGTTGGTGCTTTTGTCGAACATGCGGTTGAACCAGCCGAAGAAACCGGTGGTTTTACCGTGCTCGCCTTTTTTAATCGGTTTCAGCATGGTGGCACAGAGTGCCGGCGTCAGAATAAAGGCGACCAGCACCGACAGCGCCATTGCCGAAACGATAGTGATGGAGAACTGACGGTAGATAACACCGGTCGAACCACCAAAGAACGCCATTGGAATAAATACGGCAGCCAGCACCAGTGCGATACCGACCAGTGCGCCCTGAATCTGCTCCATTGAACGCTTAGTCGCTTCTTTTGGCGGTAATCCCTCTTCCGCCATCACGCGCTCAACGTTCTCGACCACCACGATGGCGTCATCCACCAGCAAGCCGATGGCCAGCACCATCCCGAACATCGTCAGGGTGTTTATCGAATAGCCAAAAGCGCTGATAACGGCAAACGTACCCAGCAATACCACGGGGACCGCGATGGTAGGAATGAGCGTGGCGCGGAAGTTCTGCAGAAACAGATACATAACCAGGAACACCAGCACGATCGCTTCGATCAGCGTTTTCACCACTTCGAAAATCGAGATCTTAACGAAAGGCGTGGTGTCATACGGATAGACCACTTTCAAACCGGCCGGGAACGTCGGCTGCAATTTGGCCAGTTCTTCTTTCACCGCATTGGCGGTATCCAGCGCATTCGCACCGGTGGCCAGCTTGATACCGATACCGGACGCAGGCTTGCCGTTATAACGGGCAACGATCTCGTAGTTTTCCGCGCCAAGTTCAATCCTTGCCACATCACGCAGACGAACCTGAGAACCATCTTCATTCACTTTCAGCAGGATTTTGCCGAATTCATCGGTAGAGGTGAGACGGGTTTGCGCAATGATAGAGGCGTTAAGCTGCTGTCCCGGAACCGGAGGCGTACCGCCCAACTGACCGGCAGCAACCTGGGTGTTCTGAGTATTCAGCGCGCTGATAACATCAACCGGCGTCAGGTTGTAGTTGTTCAGCTTGTGCGGATCCATCCAGATACGCATCGCGTACTGCGCACCAAATACCTGGGTATCACCCACACCTTTGGTACGGCTGATCGGATCTTTGATGGACGATGAAATAAAGTCAGAAATATCATTCTGCGTCATATTGTCATCGTCGCTGATGAAGCCCGCTACCATCAGGAAGCTACTGGAAGATTTCTTAACCTGAATCCCCTGTTGCTGTACTTCCTGCGGTAACAGCGGCGTCGCCAGCTGCAGTTTGTTCTGCACCTGAACCTGCGCGATATCGGCATCTGTCCCTGACTCAAAGGAGATCGTCAGGGTCAGCGTACCGGATGAATCGCTGCTTGAGGACATATACATCAGTCCATCAATACCGTTCATATTTTGTTCGATGACCTGGGTCACCGAGTCCTGCAGCGTTTTAGCATCTGCACCAGGGTAGGTGGCCTGAATCTCAATCGCCGGTGGTGCAACATTGGGATATTGCTCAATCGGAAGTTTGAGAATCGATAGCGCACCGACCAGCATAATGATGATGGCGAGCACCCACGCAAAGATGGGCCGATCGATAAAGAACTTAGCCATGAATCAACGGCTCCTGTTATGACGATGACTTGTCAGACTGCGGCTTTGAATCGGGTGCCGCTTTCGCATCGTCTGAGACTTCTTGTGGGGTAACCTGTGCGCCCGGCTTGGCTCGCTGCAGACCCGTGCTGATCACACGTTCACCCGCTTTAACACCGTCGGTGACTAACCATTTGTCGCCAATCGCCTGAGAGGTGGTGACCTGACGAGCTTCCACTTTGTTATCTGCACCCACCACCATGACCGTTGCCTGACCCGTTGGGGTACGGGCTACCGCCTGTTGCGGAACCAGCAGCGCATTAGGATTGGTGCCTTCATCCAGACGTGCGCGAACAAACATGCCCGGTAACAGCGCATGGTTCGGGTTCGGGACAATGGCGCGCAGGGTGATAGAACCGGTGGTTTCATCAACGGTAACGTCAGAGAACTCCAGCGTACCGGTCTGTGGATAGCTGTTGCCGTTCTGCATCAGCAAGGTCACGTTGGCTTTGCCATCGTTCTGCTTCAGCTGACCCGACTCCAGTTCTGAACGTAAGCGCATGAAATCTTCGCTCGACTGGGTGACGTCGACATACATCGGATCAAGTTGCTGCACAGTGGCCAGGGCGGTGGTTTGTGCGTTTTGTACCAGCGCACCTTCCGTTACCGACGATTTGCCGATGCGGCCACTGATAGGCGAGGTGACTTTGGTATAAGCCAGGTTAATGCGGGCCGTTTCTACGTTGGCTTTTGCTACCTGAACCGCAGCATCGTTTTGCGCGGCCGTGGCAACGGCGGTGTCGTAATCCTGCTGACTGATATATTTGGTGCCGAGTAAAGGCTTGTAACGTTTGACGGTCAGCTGAGCGATGCGAGCATTGGCCTGCGCCTGAGTCAAATCACCTTTAGCGCTGTCATAGGCGGCCTGATAGGTAGCAGGATCGATCTGATAAAGAGACTGACCCGCTTTGACATCGCTGCCTTCAACAAAGTTACGCTTCAGAATGATACCGGAAACCTGCGGACGGACTTCGGCGACACGATATGCCGAGGTGCGGCCAGGTAATTCAGTCGAGATTTTCAGGGGTTCAGTTTTCAGTGTTACAACCCCCACTGCTGGCGGTTGCTGGGCGGCTTGTTCGGATTTATTGTTGTCACATCCTGTTAACAAAAAGCTGCCTGATAGCATCAGGACGGCCGCCAGAGGCGATAATCCTCTGATTTTATTCATAAATAAACCTCTAGTGTCCGATATCAATTGGTCAATGGATCACAAACTGAAAAACCCATTGCTGTGTCAAGTCGCAGGTCATGCTATGGTACATACATTCGCAAATGTATGTAAACTTACCTGTTTGTAAAAAAAGCCCCTTATGGCACGAAAAACCAAAGCGCAAGCACTTGAAACGCGACATCAAATTCTTGATGCCGCCATTGTTCTGTTTTCGCAGCAGGGCGTTTCAGCCACTTCTCTGGCGGATATTGCAACCGCTGCCAGCGTCACGCGAGGGGCCATCTACTGGCACTTCAAAAATAAAGCCGATGTATTACATGAAATATGGCTTCGTTGTGATGCTGGTCTGGACGATGTGGAACTTGAGTATCAGACAAAATACCCTGGCGATCCACTCTCTGTGTTGCGAGCGATGCTGGTCTATATCTTTGACGCGACAGCAAAGGATCCGCAGCGCCGCGCCTTGATGGAGATCATTTTCCACAAATGTGAATTTGTGGGCGAAATGTCGGCGCTGAAGAATATGCAGCAGAGCTTACTGCTGGAATGCTACGACAAAATTGAAGATGTCCTGCGCCAGTGTATCGAAGCCGGACAGCTTCCGGGCAGTCTCAGCACGCGTCAGGCCGCTCTTATCCTGCGCGGTTACGTCAACGGTATGATGGAAAGCTGGCTGTTTGCGCCGGACAGTTTTGATTTAGCCGGAGACGCGCCGACGCTGGTCAATGCCTTTATTGATATGCTGCGCCTCAGTCCGACGCTGACTGCCCACCACTAAGCCGATGGGCGATCGCGCTTGTTTTCGAAATCGCGCTGCACCATGGCCAGCGCTGAAAGCACGGTTTCCACCGGCAGTTGATGCTCTTCCAGAAGCTGAATCAAATCAACTGCCAGTTTGACGTCGTCAGGGGCATTTTCCAGTGACATCTCTTCTCCTAAATACGTAGTCGGGCTGCGACCAGCAGCATCACTAATGCACCGATAATCGCCACGCCCAGTGCGCCGATATGCAGCGTTGCCAGGGTGCCCAGCTCAAAATAGGTGGCGATATAGCCGCCAATCAGAGCCCCGATCATCGACAGAGTCAGGGTAGCAACCAGGCCGCCCGGTGGTCCCGGCATCAGCAGGCGCTTCAGCAACCCCAGCAGTAAACCGCTTAACAGCCACACAAGTAAAGCCATGGTTCTTCTCCGCGCCGAATCACACCCAGTATAGGAGCGCTTTTGTCACGCTGCGCTTTATTCGCTGCCGCGCAACGACGAGGCCCATTCAACCGAGCGAATCGCCTGCCGACAGCGTGCCAGTCGCTGCTCTAGCGTTTCCAGATCCTGTTTCAGCTGATGCTGTACCGCCAGCGTTTCGGCCAGCGCCAGGCGCTGCTCACGCTGATCGATCATTGCCAGCAAACGCCGTTCAAATTCACGGTACTCCTGATATTTTGCGGCGCGTGAGTTCCTGACGGGCTGTTCGCGTCGGGTACGCAGCTGTTGCGTACTCGCCTCACGTTGCAGGGCGGCAATCTGATCGACCAGGCGTTCAGCCAGCCAGGCACTGCGGGCCAGATCGTGGCTGCTGTCGCACAGCCGGGCAAAATTCTGTTCCACTTCCAGCAGGTAATCAGCCAGCCGCGTGCCTTTGGTGCGAAACAGCTGAGTATCAAAACGTGGCAGACGGCAAACCCCATCTGAATGGCAGGCAAGCTCCTGCCGCAGGGCGATAACGAGTTGTTGCAGGCGCTGTTGTATGGCGATCGCACTCATCGCGTGACGCTCAATTGTGCTAACGTACGCTGATGAGGAAAGAGTTGGGCGGCATTCATGCAACGCATTCTGTTATTAACCCTCGGCTGGCTGGCGATTGTGCTGGGGACGCTGGGCATTGTATTACCTTTATTACCTACCACGCCATTCATGCTGCTGGCTGCCTGGTGTTTTGCCCGTTCATCGCCGCGTTTTCATCACTGGCTGCTGTGGAAATCGCCATTTGGTCGCTATCTGCGCCACTGGCAGCAGCATCGCGCGATGCCGCCAGGGGCTAAAGTACGCGCTATCTGTCTGATAGTCGCAACCTTTAGTCTCTCACTCTTCCTGGTGCATCAGCTCTGGGTACGCATCATGCTGCTGATCATGCTGGTGGCGCTGCTGCTGTTTATGTGGCGTATTCCGGTGGTGGCAGAAGCAGCGGACGCGCCGCCGCCACCGCGATAAAGTTGCATTTAGCCGGTCATTTGCTTAGATTTGGGCGTCTTCGTGCGTGGCTTCCCTTTGTGAATTGACTTCCGCTGAGCCTTTTATCAGGTATAAGCGCTTTTGAAGCTGCGCGAAACAGAATTTTTTACCAGGCGTATCATTATGACCGACACTGCGCAGCAGCTTGAATTCATTAAAAACAGCATTAAAAGCATTCCCGATTATCCTAAGCCAGGCATCCTGTTCCGCGATGTCACCAGCCTGCTGGAAGATCCCAAAGCCTATGCCGCGTCGATTGCGCTGCTGGTTGAGCGTTACCGTAATAAAGGCATCACTAAGGTGGTGGGGACGGAAGCGCGCGGTTTCCTGTTTGGTGCACCGGTGGCGTTAGGTCTCGGCGTCGGTTTTGTTCCGGTGCGTAAGCCCGGCAAACTGCCCCGTGAGGTCTACAGCGAATCCTATGAGCTGGAGTACGGCACCGATAAGCTGGAATTGCACAAAGATGCCATCCAGCCAGGCGATCTGGTGCTGGTGGTTGACGATCTGCTGGCGACCGGCGGGACGATTGAAGCGACCGTTAAACTGATTCGTCGTGCAGGCGGTGAAGTCAAAGACGCGGCTTTCATTATTAACCTGTTCGATCTGACCGGAGAAACGCGTCTTAATGCCCTGGGCGTTGAGAGCTACAGCCTGGTTAAATTCCCCGGCCACTAAGCCACTCTTTCGGCCTTGCCATCCGGCGAGGCCGTCACGCCTTCGGCGTCAAGATAACGAGTGCCAGCCAAAAGCGTAGCTGATAGACTACTGCAATCTTATACAGGGGTTGCAGAGCGTCTGCGCTCATCTTTCCATCCAACTTCGTCGAACTCCACATGAGCTATCAGGTACTTGCGCGAAAATGGCGTCCCCAGGCTTTTGCTGATGTTGTCGGTCAGGAACATGTTCTGACGGCGCTGGCGAATGGATTGTCTCTGGGACGCATCCATCATGCTTATCTCTTCTCCGGCACCCGCGGAGTAGGGAAAACCACCATTGCGCGTCTGCTGGCCAAAGGCCTTAACTGCGAAACCGGTATCACTGCCACCCCCTGTGGTCAGTGTGATAACTGCCGTGAAATTGAGCAGGGCCGCTTTGTCGATCTGATTGAGATCGACGCCGCTTCGCGTACCAAAGTTGAAGATACCCGCGATCTGCTCGACAACGTGCAGTACGCCCCGGCGCGTGGCCGCTTCAAAGTCTATCTGATCGATGAAGTGCATATGCTGTCGCGTCACAGCTTCAATGCGCTGTTAAAGACGCTGGAAGAGCCCCCATCACACGTTAAATTCCTGCTGGCGACCACCGATCCGCAGAAACTGCCGGTGACCATTCTCTCGCGCTGCCTGCAGTTCCACCTCAAAGCGCTGGATGTGGATCAAATCCGTCAGCAGCTTGAGCATGTTCTGAAGCAGGAACAGATTGAGAGTGAAACCCGGGCGTTGCAGCTGCTGGCGCGGGCTGCCGATGGCAGTATGCGTGATGCGCTGAGCCTTACCGACCAGGCCATTGCCATGGGGCAGGGCGCGGTGACCAGCAGTACGGTCAGCGTCATGCTCGGCACGCTGGATGATGAACAGCCGCTGGGGCTGCTGGAAGCGCTGGTCGACGGTGACGGTCAGCAGGTGATGAACCTGTTGAGCCAGGCCGCGTCACGGGGTGTGGAATGGGAAGCGCTGCTGGTAGAAATGCTGCGCCTGCTGCACCAGATTGCGATGGTGCAACTGCTGCCGACCTCGCTCAACGACGATGATGAGAGTAACGCCCTTCGCTTGCGTGAACTGGCACGCGTGGTGCCGCCCGCCGATCTGCAACTCTATTATCAGACCCTGTTGATGGGCCGCAAGGATCTGCCGATTGCGCCCGATCGTCGCATGGGTGTGGAGATGACGCTGCTGCGTGCACTGGCGTTTCATCCTAAAGCTGCCGTGGCTGAACCCATTGCGCGTCCCGCATTAACTCAGCAGACGGCACCTGTCGCCCCTGCGCAGACGTCCCCGGCAGCATCCGGGCCATCGCCGTTAGCACGGCAACCGGCAGCACAGCCAGCCTCACCGTCACCTGCCGCTGCGCCGCCGTCGCACACCGCGTCGCCCGTAGCGCAGCAGATGCCGGAGCAGACGCAGCAGCAGGTTGCTGCTCAGCCGCAGATGGCCGCGCCCGATGCTGCACCGCAGCACTCGCCGTCGCCAGATGCCGCACCTGACACTACACTCTCCAGTTCCACCAGTCAGCTCCTGCAGGCGCGCACTCAGTTGTTGCGTCAGGGAGCGAACAAGCCAAAAAAGCGTGAGCCGGCAGCGCCAGGTGCGCGGCCGGCCAACTCCGCGCTGGAGCGGCTGGCCTCGGTCACCGAGCGCAGTCAGCAGCGTATCCGCGATCGCGAGCCTGCCGCCCCGGTAAAAGAGGAAGCGTACCGCTGGAAAGCGGTTAATCAGCCGGTAGAAGTGGCGGAGCCGGTGGCGACGCCAAAGGCCTTGCGTTCTGCTCTGGAGCATGAGAAAACCCCTGAGCTGGCGGCGCGTCTGGCCGAAGAAGCGCAGCAGCGCGATCCCTGGGCCGCAGAGATTGCGATCCTGCCGCTGCCGAAACTGGTGCAGCAGCTGGCGTTAAATGCCTGGAAAGAGACCACCGAAAGTGGAGTCTGCCTGCATTTGCGTAGCAGCCAGCGTCACCTTAATTCACCGTCGGCGCAGCAGGTATTAAGTGATGCGCTGAGTGAGCATGCCGGGCAGAGAGTTGAACTCTCGGTAGTTGAAGACGATAATTCATCGGTGTTGACGCCACTTGAATGGCGTCAGGCCATTTACGAAGAGAAACTGGCGCAGGCGCGTCAGTCGATCACCTGTGATACCCACATCCAGACGCTGCAGCGCTTTTTTGATGCCGATCTGGATGAGGAGAGTATCCGACCTGTTTGAACACGCTGCTGCTATCTTAACGATAGCGTTGTAGCCTCAGCTGAGAGAGAAAACTATGTTTGGTGGTAAAGGCGGATTGGGCAACCTGATGAAACAGGCCCAGCAGATGCAGGACAAAATGGCCAGGGTTCAGGAAGAGATTGCCGCGATTGAAGTGACCGGTGAGTCTGGTGCTGGCCTGGTAAAAGTCACCATTAACGGCGCGCACAACTGCCGTCGCGTGGAAGTCGATCCAAGCCTGCTGGAAGATGACAAAGATATGCTGGAAGATCTGATTGCAGCCGCGTTCAACGATGCGGCACGTCGCATTGATGAAACCCAGAAAGAGAAGATGGCTTCTGTCTCTTCAGGCATGCAGCTGCCACCAGGCTTTAAGATGCCGTTCTGATGCAAACCAGTCCACTGCTTGAATCTTTGATGGAGTCGCTGCGCTGTCTGCCCGGCGTTGGGCCGAAGTCGGCGCAGCGCATGGCGTTTCAGCTGCTGCAGCGCGATCGCAGCGGTGGCATGCGGCTGGCGCAGGCGCTGACCCGGGCGATGTCGGAGATTGGACACTGCGCCGATTGCCGGACATTCACCGAGCAGGAAATTTGCACTATCTGCGCCAATCCACGGCGTCAGCAGAATGGTCAAATCTGCGTGGTGGAAAGCCCGGCGGATATTCACGCCATTGAGCAAACCGGCCAGTTTGGCGGTCGCTACTTTGTGCTGATGGGACATCTCTCGCCGCTCGACGGCATCGGTCCGGCTGATATTGGCCTGGATCGTCTGGAGCAGCGACTGGAGAGTGAAACCCTGCAGGAAGTGATCCTCGCCACCAACCCGACGGTGGAAGGCGAGGCGACCGCGAACTACATCGCGGAACTCTGTGGTCAGTATGGCGTCGACGCCAGCCGTATCGCGCACGGCGTGCCGGTGGGCGGTGAGCTGGAGATGGTTGATGGCACCACGCTGTCCCATTCACTGGCGGGCCGCCAGAAGTTTAAATTTTAATCACTCGCCGGTGTTGTGACAGACACCGGCTTGAAAATCTCCCTGTCACCCCCACATCAACCTCAACGTTTGTTCAACCTGTTTTGTTGAGGTAGCAATGACCATGAAAGGACAAGAGACCCGTGGCTTTCAGTCGGAAGTAAAACAACTTCTGCACCTGATGATCCATTCTCTCTATTCAAACAAAGAAATTTTCCTGCGTGAGCTGATCTCCAACGCCTCGGATGCGGCAGACAAACTGCGCTTCCGTGCCCTGTCAGATTCCAGCCTGTATGAAGGTGATGGCGAGCTGCACGTTCGTCTCTCTGTTGATAAGGACAACCGTACCATTACGCTCAGCGACAACGGTATCGGTATGCGTCGCGATGAGGTCATTGAGAACCTCGGGACTATCGCCAAATCAGGCACCAAATCCTTCCTTGAATCGCTGGGCTCCGATCAGGCGAAAGATAGCCAGCTGATTGGTCAGTTCGGTGTCGGTTTCTATTCTGCATTCATCGTGGCGGATAAAGTCACGGTGCGTACCCGTGCCGCGGGCGCGTCAGCCGAAGAAGGCGTGTTCTGGGAATCCGCAGGCGAGGGCGAATATACCCTGGCTGAGATTGAGAAAGCCGATCGCGGTACCGAGATCACCCTGCATCTGCGCGAAGGCGAGGATGAGTTCCTGGATGCATGGCGCGTGCGCAACATCATCAGCAAATATTCCGATCACATCGCGCTGCCGGTTGAGATCGAAAGCAAAGATGAAGAAGGCGAAGGAACCCACTGGGAGAAGATTAACAAAGCCCAGGCGCTGTGGACCCGCAATAAATCTGAGATCAGCGATGAAGAGTACAACGAGTTCTACAAGCATATCGCCCACGATTACAGCGATCCGGTCGCCTGGAGCCACAATCGGGTAGAAGGTAAGCAGGAATATACCAGCCTGCTCTACATTCCGGCGCGTGCGCCATTCGATATGTGGAACCGCGATCAGAAACATGGCCTGAAACTCTACGTGCAGCGCGTCTTTATCATGGATGACGCTGAGCAGTTTATGCCGAACTATCTGCGCTTTGTGCGTGGCCTGATTGACTCCAACGATCTGCCGCTGAACGTCTCCCGTGAGATCCTGCAGGATAGCCGCGTGACCCAGAGCCTGCGCGCCGCGCTGACGAAGCGTACCCTGCAGATGCTGGAAAAACTGGCAAAAGATGACAACGAGAAATATCAGACCTTCTGGAATGAGTTTGGTCTGGTGCTGAAAGAGGGCCCGGCGGAAGATCACGCTAACCAGGAGACGATCGCTAAGCTGCTGCGTTTCGCCACCACCCAGAGTGAAGGTTCGGCACAAACCATTTCGCTGGAAGATTACGTCAGCCGCATGGTGGAAGGCCAGGAGAAGATTTACTACATCACCGCTGACAGCTATGCCGCCGCGAAGAGCAGCCCGCATCTGGAACTGTTCCGCAAAAAAGGCATTGAGGTGCTGCTGCTCTCCGATCGCATCGACGAATGGATGATGAGCTACCTCACTGAGTTCGATGGTAAAACCTTCCAGTCAGTCAGCAAAGCGGATGAGTCGCTGAGCAAGCTGGCGGATGAAGAGACCGAAGAGCAGAAAGAGGCGGAAAAAGCGCTGGAGCCTTTTGTTGAGCGGGTGAAAACTCTGCTGGGCGAACGCGTGAAAGAGGTGCGTCTGACGCATCGCCTGACCGATACCCCTGCGATTGTCACTACCGACGCCAACGAGATGACCACGCAGATGGCGAAGCTGTTTGCCGCGGCCGGACAGGAAGTGCCGGAAGTGAAGTATCTATTCGAAATCAACCCGGATCATCCGCTGGTGAAACGTGTTGCGGATACGCAGGATGAAGCACGCTTCGGTGAGTGGATTGAGCTGCTGCTTGATCAGGCCTTGCTGGCCGAGCGCGGTACGCTGGACGATCCTAACCAGTTTATCCGCCGCATGAACCAGCTGCTGACCGCATAACGGCAACAGGCCGGTGGTTTTCACCGGCCTCAGACGGCTGATAAAGCCACAGCAGGGTGATTCTGACCGCTACGAATTAATCCGGTGCGCAGGGAACACGGTCAGAAGAGGAAAGCGTCCCGCGCCATGGATGGCGTGGGCCGAGCGTGTCACGGATGACGGCTTTTGCGTCTTTCCGATCTGACCGTGTTTTCTGCGCTGGCTCGGTCTCACCGCTGAGAAGGGCAGATATTATCAGCAGCATCAAGCCGGTGACCCTCACCGGCTTTTTTATGGTTTTGCGGCATCCTGCAGCCAGTCGCGAAACAGGCTGATCTCTGTATCGTGCCGACGGCTCTGTTTTGTCATCATCCATGTGGCCCGCTCGACGCGTACAAAGCCAAGCGGAGCAAGCAGCGTGCCATCCTCCAGCTCTTTGCGTACCAGCAAACGCGGTGCCATCAGAACGCCAAGACCGCTTCGTGCGGCCTGAATCCCCAGTGTCAGACTCTCAAAATGCTTTCCGCCGTTAAAGCGGCCGCTGACCCCTGCCTTTGCCGCCCACTCTGACCAGGCGTGCAGCCGGGTATCCGCATGCAGCAGGGGCATCGCGGCCAGATCCTCGCCGACCCGCAGCTGCGAGGCAAAGTGAGGTGCGCAGAGCGGCCCAATCTCATCCTCGCTGACCAGCGTGGCGTCTATGTCAGATTCAGGTGGCTCGCCATGACTGAGGATCAGTACATCCACATGTTCGCTGCGCAGTTGCGAGATCTGCGTCAGCGGCTGGAAGTGAACCTCAATCTCCGGATAGCGTTGATAAAAGCTGGCGATACGGGGAATCAGCCATTGCGACAAAAAGCTGGGGGCGCAGGAGACCCGAATCTGCTGAAGCAGCCCGGTACGAATGCTTTCGCAGCTGCTGCGCAACTCACTGAACGCCTGCTGACAGCTCAGCAGCAGACGTTCACCGTGTGAGGTCAGTTTCACGCGGCCATGGCTGCGGACAAAAAGTGGTTTGCCCATCCAGCTCTCCAGCTGGCGAATCTGATGGCTGATGGCGCTGTGCGTAACATGCAGATGTTCAGCCGCCACGCTAAAACTGCTGTGTAAGGCTGCCTGGTGAAAATAGTGCAGCGCTCTTAGTGGCGGCAGTCCGTTCATCCTCTTCCCCTGTGCAAAAATCTAACAGGGATTGTCAATTTATATCATTTTAAAGTCCAGCCGCATTGACCTAGTCTGTAGGGCAAATTCTGGCGGGTTGACTCAGCCTTATATCTGTGATTTTTCAGGGTATTCCGCCTCGCTTAACCAGCGTTCACGCCGCACACTCCCCGAAGCGAGACAACCATGGCACACCGCTCTTTATCCTCTGAAACTTCAGCAGAGGCGCGCCATCGGTTACGCCTGGCGCTCTCACGTTTTTACCGGCTGGAGCAGTTCGATCTCTTCTTCGCGCCCTCGCTGCATGTGGCTCAGGTCCTTCTTTCTCAGCTCTTTCTGCGGCAGGAGCAGGCGCGCAATCAGCACCGTTACGCCTCGCACTTTCCGGTAACCGAACTCAACATCCTGCCAGCAGTTCCGCTGATCGCGGGCAGCATCATGCTGGTACCGCATGTCGAATTGCCCAATGGCCGCGTGCGTCCGCTGCGGGATTGCCAGAACCAGGGGGTGACGGAAGCGAGCGAGAGTTTTGCCAGCGTGCTGCATCAGAAACTGATCGACGAAGCCCATCTGTTTGTCACCCGACTGGATCGCCACGCTGAGATCTGCAGCGATCTGGTGCTGGTGGCGTTGCGGACCCATGACTTCAGTACGCTGGTGCGCAGCGAACTGCGGCTTTTCGAACAGGGGCTGACCCTGACCGCCACGCATGAGGCACTGCGCCGCTTCGACGATCCGCACTGGCGGCCTTACAATGCCGCCACCGTTGATGCGCTCTCCCTGTCAGACCCGCTGCCGCTGAACTCCTGCCATCAGCCCGGCTTGCCGTTTGCCAGTTTTAATGTCCCGGCCTCCGTGATCACATCGCTGTCAGATGCGGAAGATGTGGTGAAATGGCCGCAGCAGGCGCGGCTGCTGCTGAATGCTAACGTGCGCGGCAGCGGCAAAAAAAGCGTGAATATGACCCATCATCTGAGCCGACGACTGCAATTCCTGCTCGGCTCAGGCGGTAAGTCTGAAAAAGCGTCAGGCAGACCAGGCGGGTAGGGGCCAGGGCCAAAAAGCGACTCAGGTCGCCCTGCGCGATCCGCGCCCTTCCTTGTGATGAGCGGGTCATAATGGTATGTTCTTTCGCTTCTAAGATAGATCAATGCGATTCGCAAGGGGATTTACGCAATGCGTATTATTCTGCTCGGAGCTCCGGGCGCAGGTAAGGGGACTCAGGCCCAATTCATCATGGAGAAGTATGGCATTCCGCAAATCTCCACTGGCGACATGTTGCGTGCAGCAGTAAAAGCAGGCAGCGAGCTGGGCAACCAGGCGAAAGCCATTATGGATGCTGGCAAACTGGTGACCGATGAGCTGGTGATTGCGCTGGTCAAAGAGCGTATCACCCAGGAAGACTGCAAAAACGGTTTCCTGCTGGACGGTTTCCCGCGCACTATTCCTCAGGCAGATGCAATGAAAGAGGCCGGGATCACCGTTGATCACGTGCTGGAGTTCGCCGTACCGGATGAACTGATCGTTGAGCGTATCGTGGGCCGTCGCGTTCACACGCCATCAGGCCGCGTTTATCACGTCACTTTTAATCCACCGAAAGTGGAAGGCAAAGATGATGTGACCGGCGAAGAGCTGACCATGCGTAAAGACGATCAGGAAGAGACCGTGCGTAAGCGCCTGGTTGAATATCATCAGATGACCGCGCCGCTGATTGCTTACTACAGCAAAGAAGCGGAAGCGGGCAACACCGCATATCACAAAATCGACGGCACCCGTAAGGTGACCGAAGTGAGTGCCGAGCTGGCTAAGATCCTGGGCTAAGCTCACAGGGGCCGGTATTACTGGCCCCTTTTGCAGTAATCGCTTTTACCTCCCACTAATTCCGCTACAATTTTCCCGTTTTCACGCATCCCCGTTGTTATCAAGGAACTCAAATGAGGCAAGATAAGCCCGGCGTGTTATTGGTTAATTTAGGTACGCCAGACGCGCCCACCACACCTGCAGTTAAACGCTATCTGAAACAGTTTTTAAGCGATCCGCGCGTGGTCGACGCGCCGCGCTGGCTCTGGTGGCCGGTTCTCAATGCCGTTATTCTGCCGTTTCGCTCGCCGCGCGTCTCTAAGCTCTACGCATCGGTCTGGATGGAAGGCGGTTCACCGCTGCTGGTTTACAGCATGCGTCAGCGCGATGCGCTGGCGGCACGGGTCGATATGCCCGTCGAGCTGGGCATGAGCTACGGTAATCCCAGCCTGAAAAGCGCGGTTGATAAGCTAATGGCGCAGGGCGTGACCCGCCTGATTGTGCTGCCGCTCTATCCGCAATTCTCCTGCTCCACCGTGGCGGCAGTGTGGGATGGCCTGACCGCGGTATTCAAAGATTACCGCTCGCTGCCTGATGTGCAGTTTATCCGCGACTACGCCGAACATCCGGCCTATATCGCCGCGCTGAAAGCGACAGTGGAGCGATCCTTTGAGCGGCACGGTCAGCCCGATCTGCTGGTGTTGTCGTTCCACGGCATTCCGCAACGTTTTGCTAACGAAGGCGATGACTACCCGCAGCGCTGTGCGGATACCACGGCGGCCCTGGTCAAAGCGCTGGGCCTGCGTGACGATCAGTACATGATGACTTTCCAGTCGCGTTTCGGTCGTGAGCCCTGGCTGATGCCCTACACCGATAAAACCATGGAAAGCCTGCCCGCTAAAGGGATCAAACATGTTCAGGTGATGAGCCCGGGCTTCTCGTCAGACTGCCTGGAGACGCTGGAAGAGATCAGTGGTGAAAACTGCGAAATCTTTATGCATGCCGGAGGTGAGAAGTTTGAGTATATCCCTGCGCTGAACGCCGATGAGGCGCATATCGACATGATGGTGCAACTGGTCGACGCTCGCCGTTAAAGCGCAGGCGGAGAGTGTGATATCATTCTCCGCCTGTTTTTCCAGACGGCACCTCCCGATGAAATTTCCCGGCAAACGCAAATCCAAACACTACTTTCCTGTCAGCGCACGCGATCCCCTGTTACAGCCCGCCCAGCACGATGTTGATGCAGGCAGCTGGGTGGTGGGTATCGACCAGACGCTGGTGGATATCGAAGCCAAAGTCGATGACGCTTTTCTCGCACGTTATGGCCTGAGTGCTGGGCACTCGCTGGTTATCGATAATGCCGTCGCGGAAGCGTTGTACAACGAGCTGATGCAGGAAGCGCTGATCACCCATCAGTTTGCTGGTGGCACCATCGGTAACACACTGCATAATTTCTCGGTGCTGGCCGATGACCGCTCCGTGCTGCTGGGCGTCATGTGCAATAACATCCAGATTGGCGGCTACGCCTATCGCTATCTCTGTAACACCTCAAGCCGGGTCGATCTTAACTATCTGCAGGGCGTGGATGGCGCCATTGGCCGCTGCTTTACGCTGATTGGCGAACATGGCGAGCGAACCTTTGCTATCAGCCCCGGCCAGATGAACCAGCTGCATCCGGATAACGTACCGGAAGAAGTGATCGCCGGAGCCTCTGCGCTGGTACTGACCTCCTATCTGGTGCGCTGTGCCGAAGGTGAACCGATGCCACAGGCAACGTTACGGGCGATTGAGTATGCCAAACGCCACAACGTGCCGGTGGTGCTGACGCTGGGCACCAAACATGTGATTGGCGACAATCCTCAGTTCTGGCGCGATTTCCTGCGCGAGCATGTCAGCATCGTGGCGATGAATGAAGAGGAAGCGCTGGCGCTGACCGGCGAAAGCGATCCGCTGCTCGCCGCCAATATGGCGCTGGACTGGGTCGATCTGGTGCTGTGTACCGCTGGCCCGATTGGGCTCTATATGGCGGGTTACACCGAAGAAGAGTTCAAACGCAAAACCAACCATCCGCTGCTGCCTGGCGCGATTGCTGAATTCAACCAGTATGAGTTCAGCCGGGTGATGCGCCAGCAGGATTGCCAGCAGCCGCTGCGCATTTTCTCGCACATCGCGCCTTATATGGGCGGACCGGAAAAGATCATGAACACCAACGGCGCCGGAGATGGTGCGCTGGCGGCGTTACTGCATGACATCACCGCCAACAACTATCACAGCCTGAATGTGCCGAACTCCAGCAAACATGCGCGTCCTTACCTGACCTACTCGTCGCTGGCGCAGGTATGTAAATATGCCAACCGCGTCAGCTACCAGGTGCTGAATCAGCATTCGCCGCGTCTGACCCGCGGCCTGCCGGAGCGGGAAGACAGTCTGGAAGAGTCTTACTGGGATCGGTAAAGCTGGCAGCTGCCGCGCATAAAAAAGCCCTTCTGAAGAGAAGGGCCTTGGATGACTGGCAACGTCTGGCTCGGTTAGCGATAAGATCGAGCCTGCTCAGGGAACACGGACAGATCGGAAAGTCGCTTAAGCCATCCCTGACCGCTCGGCCCGAACGATTACGCACCTCATCCCTGAGGTGCGCCCGTAGCCGGGCCAACGCATTGCGTTGTTCAAAAACGCTCCCGGCGTTTTTAGTACGCACCTCATCCCTGAGGTGCGCCCGTAGCCGGGCCAACGCTTCGCGTTGTTCAAAAACGCTCCCGGCGTTTTTGTCCGGGCGGCGGGACGCTTTCCTCCTCAGCCCGCGTTCCCTGCGTGTTGAGTTTATTCGTTGCGGTAAAATTCACCCTGATTTTGATATATCAGTAGCCTGCCAGGCTTTGCTAAACAGGAATCAGCGCACGACATCGCAGGGCTTTAAATCTTCGCCCTGCGTCATCTCATCCTGCAGGATTTGCAGCATACTGCTGGCGATCTCACGTTCGCCCATCACCACACGGGTGGCACCCCGTTCCATGATGTACTCGACTTCATCGTCGTAGTGGGCGCGGGCGATAATCTCGATATTCTGATGTTTTTCACGCGCGGCTGTGACCACTTCACCCGCTTCATAGCCATTCGGAATAGTCAGTAACAGCCAGCGCGCGCAGTCGAGTCGGGCCAGTTCCATGGTGTCAGCGCGGGCTGCATTACCCAGCACCGCCTTAATACCGCGCTCGCGCAGCGCTTCAACACGGGCGCGGGAGTTTTCAACTACCACCAGCGGAACATTGGCCTCAAGCAGCTTCTGACCAATCAGACTGCCCACCCGGCCGTAACCTACAATTACCGCGTGATTGCAGAAATCCACCGGGATCTGCTTCTCGTCTTCAATCGCCTCTTCCAGCGTCTGCTCTTCCATCGTCTCCGTTTTCGCCAGGAAACGCTCCAGCAGGCTAAACAGGATTGGATTAAGCATAATCGACAGGATGGCCGCGGCCAGCACCAGGTTGCGGCCCTCGGCAGTCAGCAGGCCCAGCGAGATACCCAGACCGGCCAGAATAAAGGCGAATTCACCAATCTGCGCCAGACTGACCGAAATGGTCAATGCCGTACGACGTGAATGGCCGAGCAGCGACACCAGCAGCCAGGCGGCGACCGATTTACCCACCACAATAATTACCAGCGCGCCCAGCACTGCCAGCGGCTGCGTCACCAGAATCGACGGGTCAAACAGCATGCCGACCGACACAAAGAACAGCACGGCAAAGGCATCACGCAGCGGCAGGGTATCGCGCGCGGCGCGATGGCTCAGTTCCGACTCATTCAGCACCATCCCGGCGAAGAAAGCGCCCAGTGCAAACGACACATCAAAGAACTCAACGGCACCAAAGGCAATGCCCAGCGCCAGCGCTAACACGGCCAGAGTAAACAGTTCACGCGAGCCGGTGGCGGCGCTGCGGGCGAGGATCCAGGGCACGGCACGCCGTCCCACCACCATCATCAGCACCATAAAGGCGGCGACTTTGCCGATGGTCCACAGCAGGTCCCAGGCCAGTAGTCCGGCGCTGGCGTTACCCTGTTCCATCATGCCGGCAATCGCAGGCAGCAGCACCAGCGTCAGCACCATCACCAGATCTTCAACAATCAGCCAGCCAATCGCAATCTGCCCGCGCTGGCTATCGATCAGTTGCCGCTCTTCAAGCGCGCGCAGTAACACCACGGTACTGGCGGTAGAGAGGCAGAGACCAAACACCAGGCCGGTCATCCACGACCATCCCAGCGTCCATGACAAGCCCATTCCCAGTAACGTCGCAACCGCGATCTGTGCGATGGCACCGGGAATGGCGATCGACTTTACCGACATAAGATCTTTCATTGAGAAGTGCAGGCCGACACCGAACATCAGCAGTATCACGCCGAGTTCTGCCAGTTCAGGGGCCAGATTAGTGTCTGCAACAAAGCCGGGGGTAAAAGGGCCAGCCATAACGCCTGCCATCAGGTAGCCCACCAGGGGAGAAATACGCAGGCGGTTCGCCAGCATCCCAAGGAGAAATGCCAGAACCAGTGCCCCGACAATGGTAGTGATCAACGGTGTGGTGTGATGCATGCCTGTCTCCTTGTATACAAATGTATCCGCTTGTAACAAATGAGTTTAATTCAAAATCTATTCTTCCGCTGAGCAATTTGCGGGAATACCCTAAAAAAATAGGAAAATAAGATGAAAACGCAACCGGAAGGCTGTTTTTATTCATTATCCATAATGCTGGCTGATTTGGCGGTTTAAACCGCGGCGGGTAAATAAAAATTAATACAACTAAATGACCTGAGCGTGACGCAGATAAGTATCAAATCTGCAGACAGACACACTAAAGCCGTTCAGCGGCGTTTTTGCAGGAGTAAGCAGCGGGTTAACAAAAAACATTGCAGCCTGTCGCGGTGTAATCGGCATAAACAGCCGTGGCTCTGACGTGATCGCCTGCGTTATGCTGGCGCAGCCACGCTAAGCAAAAGCGGTCCGGAGATAAAAAGAGCGACATACAGAGGCAGGCGGATGTGCGTTGGCCTTGAGTTCGCCGGGGGAATGTGCGACACAGTGGGGCAAACCGGCAGAAAAATCGGGCCAGACGGCAAATTAAGGAGAATCACAGTGTTGTTATCTAAATGGACAGGGGCGGGCGTGGCACTACTGGTGGCCCTGATGCCGCTGTTTTCACAGGCCGCCCAGGCCGATCGCACCTATCGTTTCAGCCTGCTGCACACCAACGATGAGCATGGTCATTTCTGGTTTACTGAGCAGGGTGAATATGGTCTGGCGGCGCAGAAAACCTTGATGGATACGATGCGCTACGATGTGCAGTCCAGAGGCGGCGGCGCATTGATTCTCTCTGCCGGTGATGTGAACACGGGCGTGCCGGAGTCCGATGAGCTGGACGCTGAACCCGATTTTCGCGCGATGAACCTGATTGGCTATGATGCCATGGCGCTGGGCAACCATGAGTTCGACAAGCCCATCGCGGTCCTGCGCAAGCAGGAGAAGTGGGCGCGATTCCCGCTGCTTGCCGCCAACGTTTATCAGAAAAGTACCGGTCAGCGCCTGTTTAAGCCCTGGGCGGTATTCAACCGTCTCGGGCTGAAAATTGCGGTGGTCGGGCTGATCACCCCGGACACGGCGAAACTGGCCAATCCGGCAGGCCTGACGGATACCGAATTCCGCGATCCGATAGCGGAGGCGGAGAAGGCGGTGGCCGAACTGCGCGCCACAGAGAAGCCGGACGTGATTGTCGCGCTGACCCACCTTGGTCACTATGACGACGGTAAGCATGGCAGCAATGGCATTGATGACGTCACCCTGGCGCGCAGCCTGCCTGCCGGCACCATCGATCTGATTGTGGGTGGTCATTCGCATGATGCGGTCTGCATGGAAAAAGAGAACGTCAGCGTCAAAAATTATCAGCCGGGCCAGCCCTGCAAACCCGATCAGCAGAACGGGATCTGGATTATGCAGGCGGATAAATGGGGCAAATATGTCGGACGTGGTGACTTCACCTTCCGTAACGGGCAGGTGACGCTGGAGGCTTATCAGCTGGTGCCGGTCAACCTTAAACATAAGATAAAGAACGCGGATGGCAGCGAAACCTGGCTGACCTGGCAGGAAGAGATCCCGAAAAACACCGCCATGATGAAACTGCTGATGCCATTCCAGAAACGGGCTGAGGCGAAGTTAATCGTGAATGTCGGCAGCGCCGACGGCAGCTTCAGCGGTGAAAAAGAGCAGGTTCGCTTTGAGCAGACAAATCTCGGCCAGCTGATTCTGCGCGCTCAGATGGCGCATACCAAAGCCGATTTTGCGGTAATGAGCGGTGGCGGTATTCGCACCTCGCTGAAATCGGGCAAGCTGAGCTGGCGTGACCTGCTGCAGGTCCAGCCGTTTGGCAATCAGGTGGTCTCGGTCAGCTTGACCGGGGCGGAGATCAAAAAATATCTGGATGTGGTCGCTAATATTCAGCCTGACTCAGGCGGCTACGCCCAGTTTGCTGGTATCAGCCTGACCGCAGACGGTAAACAGGTCAGCGACGTCAGCATTAACGGTAAACCGCTGCAGGATGCGCAGCATTATCGCATGGCAACCAACAGCTTCAATGCGGCTGGCGGCGACGGTTATCCGCGTCTGGATAATCATGCGGGTTATCTCAACAGCGGAGCAGTTGATGCGCAGGTGTTGCGTGACTGGATCAAGACGCACTCGCCGGTCAAAGCCAGCGACTATCAGCCGAAAGGGCAGATTGTGCATCTGAGCGATGAGCAGATCCGGGCGCGGGATGAGGCTGCGGAAAAAGCGCGCAAGCGTAACTATCCAAAAATGATCCTGGCGTGGATCTGGCCTTGGGGAAACGAAACAGCCGCCACGCATTGAACTGACCGGGAGGCGCTTGCGCCTCCCGTTTTTCTTACGCCCGGCAGGGGTGACGTCTGATCCAGCGCTCGCGCAGTTTGTCCCACACCCAGTTGTAGGCCATGGTGTAGGGCAGGAAGAAGAGGAAAAAGGCCACTTCTACCAGGAAAGCCTGACCCAGAGAGATATCCAGCATCCAGGCGGCAATGGGCAGACCAATCAGAATAAATCCACCTTCAAATCCCAGCGCATGTAATACACGCACGCCCGGGCCGCGTTTCTGGCCTGGCGCATAGAGGCGATCGAATCCGCTGTTATAAATCATGTTCCATAGCATCGCGACCGTAGAGAGCATAATCGCCAGCGATCCCATCTGAAACAGCGGTTTATTCATTGCCCATGCCGCCAGCGGCGAAACGGTCAGAATCGCCAGCGTTTCAAAGCAGACAGCATGAAGAATACGTTCTTTAAGTGAGCGGGTACGCATTGTGAGTTCTCCTTCAATAATGCGGCACATTTTCACACGTCAGGATGCTAAGATAAAATGAACACCTATCGAAAAAAGCGATGGTTCAGATGCGTTACTCCCCGGAATCCCTTGAGGCTTTTATGCAGACTGTGGCGAGCGGTTCTTTCTCTGCCGCTGCGCGCGCGCTGGGTAAAAGTCAGTCCACCATCAGCGCGGCGGTAGCCAGTCTTGAAGACGACCTTGGCTTTGCGCTATTTGAACGGGCAGGGCGTCAGCCGGTTCTCACCGAGCAGGGACGCCGCGTTATTCCTCAGGTTCAGCAGATCCTGGCAGCCAGCGAGCGGCTGGATGCGCTGGCGATACGGCTGTCGCAGGGCGTTGAACCCCGACTCAGTTTTGCCATGTCAGACTTCTGGCAAACCGATCATCACGAGCATCTGCTCAGGCAATTTGATGCCCGTTATCCGGAGATTGAACTGGAGGTCATGATTGCCGAGGATGGTGATGTGCTGGATCTGCTGCAGGCCGGGCGGGTACATCTGGGCGTGGTGCGGGCACAGCCCAATCTGCCGGTGGATATCGCGGTGGCGCGACTGCAGGTTGAAGCGCAGATGGCGGTCTTTTTACATCGCGATCATCCGCTGGCCCAGCTTAAGACCCTGAGCGAGAGCGAGCTGGAAGGGGTTCGTCACCTGCGATTAAATACCTGGGTTGAGGCATCTGAACCCGCGCCAATGGGGCGCATCTGGTCGGCACCGACCTATCTGTTACTGCTGGAGATGGCGGAGCAGGGATTTGGCTGGACGATTCTGCCGCGCTGGCTGGTGAAACAGTTTGGTCATGGCGTTCTGAAAGAGTTGTCGATGCCGGGCTGGCCGCAGCATATCGCCATTGAGGTGGTCTGGTCACGCCGTACGCCACCCGGCCCGGCGGGTCGCTGGATGATCGATCAGCTCTGCGCCCAGCCACGGGTTTAGTCGTGGCGGGCGATATCTGCAAACGGGGCGTCCAGCAGTCGTGAAAGATCCTGGGGAGCCAGTTCGATATCCAGCCCACGCTTACCGCCTGAGATAAACATGGCGTCAAACGCGCTGGCAGAGTGGTCGATCACCGTAGGCAGCCGTTTTTTCTGGCCCAGCGGACTGATGCCGCCCACCAGATAGCCGGTAACCCGCTGCGCCAGCTGTGGGTCGGCCATATCCGCTTTCTTCGCGCCCAGCGCCTTTGCCACCTTCTTCAGATCCAGTTGCGTCGATACCGGCGTAATCGCCACTGCCAGCTGTTTCGCCTCGCCATTCAGCGCCACCAGCAGCGTCTTATAGACCTGGCGCGCATCCAGATTGAGTTTACGTACCGCTTCGTCACCAAAATGGGTTTCGCTGCTGTCATGCTCATAGGGATGCAGGGTGAAGCTGACTTTTTGTTTTTCCAGCAATTTTACGGCGGGCGTCATACAGGTTCCTTACTAAGAAAAATCTTATTACGCAGAATCGTGGAAAAAGGTGGCGAAACTTTGTTCTTTGAGTGAAAATTAGCCGCGCGCCAGCAATCCGATTGCTGAGCGATAACCAAAATCATAAACAAATTCCTCTTTGACGGGCCGATAATATTATCGGCTCTCTTTTTTTCAGGGCTTCTTCAGCATCTCAGGCAGGTTATCTTCGCCGTAGAGATGCAGAGCACCGACCGCCACCACATAGTTTCCCGCTGATAATCCCTGAAGCCGGTCACGCCACTGCGCATTTCGCTGACCGATCAACGTATCATTCAGCGCCTGGCTGAAGGTGGCGGGCAGGGTGATTTCCGGCTGGCGTGGCGGCGTATCGAGCCACCAGCTCACCATCATCTGCAGCAGACGCGCATTGGTGTGCCAGTGCAGCAGCGTATCCTGCAACAACGCCATGCCGTCATCCGGCAGCGCAGTCAGCAGGGCGATCTGCGCCTCTGCGCCTTCCAGTTCAATCACCGGTTTGTTCAGACCTTTCGCGGCCTGCAACAGCTGATAATCGATGCCGTAGTCAGGTCGCAATCCCAGCCTTTGTGCCTGCTGCGCCTGTAACATCAGCGCCACCTGCCAGGCGGGCAGATTATCAAACAGGCTCAGATTGAGACTCATCTCCTGACAGAGTGCGGTGAGCGTCTGCATCGCGTGGCTATCCAGCCGGGTGGAGAGCGCGGGACGATCGCCGTGGTGATCAAAGGGTGAACCACCCTGAGTAATATCCGCTTCCACAATCAGTGCATCCGCCTGCTGCAACTGACGCAGCAGACGGGCGGGCAACGGCTGCATGTCGCGCGTCCCCATGTGGATGCTGCCGACCAGATGCAGCTGACGATCGCCAAGCCGGACATCCATTGCAGGCCAGCGGTAACTGGCGGGAAAAAGTTGGCTGATAAAGCCGCGCAGTGAGCGCCAGATGTTGCCTGTCATTCCCGGTCCTTTGCGATTCAAAACCCCATGCTAGCGACTTCAGCGCGCGAAAAACAGCGCTGAAACGGCGATTACTCGCGCGGTGGCCGGTAACGCAGCAGGCGGTTAGCATTGCTGACCACGGTAATGGAGGAGAGCGCCATCGCTGCACCCGCCACAATCGGGCTGAGCAGGGTACCGGTCAGCGGATAGAGCACACCCGCTGCCACCGGAATGCCGATGCTGTTATAGATAAATGCCCCAAACAGATTCTGCCGGATATTGCGCAGGGTCGCGGAAGAGAGCGCTAACGCGTCTGCCACGCTGTTCAGGTCGGCACGCATCAACGTAATGCCCGCGGTTTCCACCGCCACATCGCTGCCGCCACCCATGGCAATGCCCACATCGGCCTGAGCCAGTGCGGGCGCGTCATTGATGCCATCACCCACCATCGCGACGCGACGGCCCTGCTGCTGTAATTGTTCAATTGCAGCCGCTTTGCCTTCCGGCATCACGCCGGCAATCACTTCATCAATACCGACCTCGGCCGCAATGGCGCGCGCGGTATTTTCATGGTCGCCGGTCAGCATAATCAGGCGAAAACCCTGCTGATGCAGTCGCTTCAGGGCTGCGCCGCTTTCCGGTCGAAGCTGATCGCGCAGCGCGATAAGCCCGGTTAGCTGGCCCTGCTCAGCCAGTAACACCGGCGTTGTACCCTGTTGCGTCAGCCGCGCAATCTCTGCCTCCGCCGCCTGGTAATCGACGCCGTTATCCTGCATCAGCGCGGCATTACCCAGCAGCAGCGTTCTGCCATCCAGACTACCGCTGACCCCTTTGCCACGTATTGTACGAAATTGCGCTAACAGAGGCGGCTGGGTCAGTTTCGCTTCGGCGACAATCGCTTTCGCCAGTGGATGACCCGAGGCGAACTCCAGCGCAGCCGCGGTCGCTAATACTGATTCACGGGTGGCATCACCCCAGACCTGCACGTCACTGACCTGCGGCTTGCCGGCAGTGAGTGTGCCGGTTTTATCAAACACCAGGGTGTCGATTTGGCTGGCGCGCTGCAAGGCATCGGCGTCGCGCACCAGCACGCCCAGCTCGGCGGCGCGGCCAACACCGGCAATAATCGACATCGGCGTCGCCAGGCCCAGCGCACAAGGACAGGCGATAATCAGCACGGTTGTCGCGATCACCAGCATGTAAGCAATTTGTGGCTGCGGCCCGAACAGATACCATACTGCGCCGCTGAGCAGTGCAATCAACACCACTACCGGGACAAAAACGGCGGAGATGCGATCCGCCAGACGACCCACATCCGGTTTACTGCTCTGCGCCTGACGCACCAGCCGGATAATGCGCGACAGGGTGGTGTGATTACCCGTCGCCCGGGCAATAAATTCTACCGAGCCATCCTGTACCAGGGTGCCGGCAAAGATGGCTGCGCCCGGGGTCTTGCTTTGCGGCACCGCTTCGCCGGTCAGCATCGCTTCATCAAACCAGGCTTCACCCGTGGCGATTTCGCCATCGACCGGCACCCGATCGCCGGTGACCAGCCGCAGCGTCATGCCGGGCTGCACTTCGCTGACCGGAATCAGCCTGTCGCCCTGTTGATCAACCTGCCGCGCCTGGGCTGGCGTCAGATCCAGCAATCTTTCCAGCGCCTTAGAAGATCGCTGGCGCGCCCGTTGCTCCAGGGCATGCCCCAGATTGATCAGGCCCAGGATCATGACGCTGGCTTCGAAATAGAGATGGCGCGCCTGTGGCGGGAAAAAGTCGGGCCACAGCACCACACTAAAGGAGTAAATCCAGGCGGCGCCTGTACCGAGTGCCACCAGCGTATCCATGGTGGCGCTGCCATTGCGTAAACTGCGCCAGGCACTGCGATAAAAATGGCTGCCGGTGACGATCATGATAAGCAGAGTCACGATGCCCAGCGTCAGCCAGACGCCGTGGTTGTGGTCGGTGAGCATCATGTTGTCGCCCACCATGCCCCAGATCATCAGCGGCACGCCAAACGCTAAGGCGACTGCAGCCTGCCAGCTGAAACGCCGCATCGCGCTGCGGGCGCTGAGCTGCTGCTTCTCCCGCCGCTCCTGCTCGTCATCCACCACCTGCGCGCCATAACCTGCGGCATCGACGGCCGCTACCAGCTGCTGCGGGTCAGCGTCGCCCAGCACCAGCGCACTACGTTCGCCGAGATTGACGCGCGCCTGGCTGACGCCTGCGACCTGCTGCAGCGCTTTTTCCACCCGACTCACGCAGCTGGCGCAGGTCATGCCCTCAATCAGCAGCATATGGGTGGGGAGTGTTGTTTCTGCCGGGCGGGAAGCGGACTCCGTTGTCAGCGCCTCCGGCGGCGGCTCTGATGCTGTCAACGGTTCAGACTTTGGGGAAGCGTCCGCCGCTTTCAGCGTCGCGTGATAGCCCGCCTGCTCCACAGTAGCGATCAGCGCCGCCGCATCCGCGTGACCGGAAACCTGCGCTTCCTGTTGGGTCACGTTTGCCTGGTCAACATCATCGCGTTGTTCCAGTGCCTCTTTGACACGTTTGACACAGTGGCCGCAGGACAAGCCGTCCAGTGCCAGAGAAATAGTGTGTGACATAATCAACTCCTTCTGTAATCCCATTTGACCGATTGGTCATTTTCGATTCATGCTTAAGCATAAACCTTCCATCAAGGGGAAGGTCAAGGGGACGAAAATGAACATCAGCGATGTGGCAAAAAAGACCGGACTGACCAGCAAGGCGATTCGTTTTTACGAAGAGAAGGGGGTGGTGACGCCGCCGTTGCGCAGTGAAAATGGCTACCGCAGCTACAACGGACACCATCTTGAGGAGCTGAACCTGTTACGCCAGGCGCGACAGGTTGGCTTCACGCTGGATGAGTGTCGTGAACTGGTGGCGCTATTTAACAATCCGTCGCGCCACAGTGCCGATGTAAAAGCCCGCACTCTGCAGAAAGCGGACGAAATTGCGGCGCATATTGAAGAGCTGCACGTCATGCGCGCCCGCCTGCTGGCGCTGGCAGAGGCCTGTCCCGGCGATGACAGCGCCGAATGTCCGATTATCAACAATCTGGCCGGGTGCGGCGGTCAGCGTGGCTGAATACGCAGCGTAATCCCCTCAATGCCGGTTACGACCACTGCTGTGCCCGCAGGCAGATCCTGCTCCGCCTCAACCCGCCAGCTGCTGTCCCCGATCCGCACATGGCCGGTGCGGTTATGCAGCGCGGTATCCAGCGTCAGCTGCAACCCGATCATCTGACTGCCGCGCTGGTTAAGAGCATTGGGTTTCTGACGCGCTTCACGGTGGCGCATCCAGCGATACCACAAAAAGACGCAGATCAGCGTCAGCACGGCAAACAGAGAGCCCTGCGCCGTCCAGCTTACCGGCACAAACCACTCAATGAGGCCGACGATGACCGCCGCCAGCCCGCTCCAGAGCAGGTAACCGCTGGTGCCCAGCATCTCAGCCGCCAGCAGTAACCCACCCAGCGTCAGCCAGAACCAGTGCGGATGCGCGATAATATCGACCAGCATCAGCGTTTCGACTCAGTGCGTGATTCCTTCAGCAGTTCACCGATGCCCGCAATCGAACCCAGCAGACTGCTCGCCTCCAGCGGCATCATCACCACTTTGCTGTTGTTGGCTTCACCGATTTTTTGCAGCGCATCGGTATATTTCTGCGCCACAAAGTAGTTAATGGCCTGAATATCACCTGAAGCGATCGCTTCCGAGACCATCTTAGTGGCGTTAGCTTCCGCTTCAGCCTGACGTTCGCGCGCTTCTGCCTGCAGGAACGCCGAGGTCCGTTCACCTTCTGCTTTGAGGATTTGCGACTGCTTATCCCCTTCAGCGCGCAGGATCGCCGCCTGTCGCACCCCTTCGGCGGTCAGAATATCGGCGCGTTTAGTTCGCTCCGCTTTCATCTGCGCATTCATCGCACCAATCAGCTCCTGCGGCGGACGCACATCGCGGATCTCGATGCGGGTGATCTTGACGCCCCACGGATTGGTCGCTTCATCCACGATATGCAGCAGGCGGGTGTTGATGCTGTCGCGCTGTGACAGCATTTCGTCCAGCTCCATGCTGCCAAGCACGGTACGCATATTGGTCATGGTCAGGTTCAGAATCGCCTGCTCAAGATTGCTGACTTCATACGCGGCACGCGCCGGGTCAACGACCTGAATAAAGCAGACTGCATCGATGGTGACGTTGGCATTGTCTTTGGAGATGATCTCCTGCGAGGGAATATCGAGTACCTGTTCCATCATGTTGATCTTACGACCCACACGATCCATGAACGGCACCACCAGGCTTAATCCTGGCTGCAGGGTGCGGGTATAACGGCCAAAGCGCTCAACCGTCCATTGAAAACCTTGTGGCACGATCTTAACGGTGGCCCAGACCGCCACCAGCGCCAGAATAATCAGGGCAGGAATTACAGTTATCATACAACCTCCGCGTTGTCAGATTAACGGGCCGAGTCGCTTCGGCCCGTGGTGCTGCCGCTTAGTAGAGCAGGGAATAGAGCTGACGGCGATAACGCGCGGCAAGTGCATCGCCGGTACCCAGCGCCGCCAGAATCTCCTGCAGCATTTTACGCGCCTGGCCATCAGCGGCATTAAGATCGGATTTCAGGAAGCTGAACAGCAGTTCCAGCGCTTCTTCATTACGACCCACCTGATGCAGCTGTAACGAAAGTTTAGCAGCCAGCCCGGCGTTAGTCGGGTCAGCCTCCAGCTGGGATTGCAGCTGCTGAATCTCCGGCGTATCCGCTGCCTGTTTCAGCAGATCGATCTGCGCCATCAGGCTCTGATAGCGGGTATCCTGATCCTGCAATGGCACCACTTTCAGCACCGCTTCCGCTTCATCGCTGCGGTTAAGGGTAATCAGTACGTCAGCCAGCAGGAAACCGATCTCGCTGGACTGGTTGCTCAGCTGCCACGCATCCTTTAACAGCGGCAGCGCCTCCAGCGGTTTACCTTCCTGCATCAGCGCCATCGCCTGCTGCGCTTTCAGCTCTTCTTCGGGCGGCAGGACTTTTTCCAGCAGGGCGCGGATCGCTTCTTCCGGCTGCGGTCCCTGGAAGCCATCAACCGGCTGACCATCCTGGAACAGATAGACGGTCGGGATTGAACGCAGACCAAACTGCGACGCCACCCTTTGCTCTTTGTCGCAATCCAGTTTTGCGAGAATAAACTGACCCGCGTACTCCTGCGCCAGGCGCTCCAGCACAGGCGTCAGCTCCTGACAGTGCTGGCTGCGCTCAGACCAGAAGTAGAACAGCACCGGCAGCTGCATCGACTGCTCAAGGGTCTGCTGGAGGTTAGATTCGTTGATGTCGATGATAGAAGCTTGTGGTGACATGGATAAGTCTCTTTGCAAAAAGTGTTCTAAGAATATGGGGCCAACTGGCCCGGCTTCAAGCGCTATTGCGCATGGCTGATTAATGGCTGCGCAAAATGCGATCCAGCATCCAGCCGGGCAGTAACCGTTTTAGCAGGCTCATTATGTGTGCGACCAGTGTCACCGGATAGCGTAAACGCGGATGTTTACTCTCGAGTGCATGACGAAGTTTAGGCAGAATGGCTTCCGGTGGCAGGGTAAAACGTGCCGCGATGCCAGGGTTGCGCACCGGGTTATGCTGTTCGCCCTGCGTCACATTGTCGGTAAAACGGGTCTGAATCGGACCCGGTTCAATCAGGCTGACCCGGATTCCGCGGCTGCGCACTTCAAGCCGCAGCGCATCGCTCCAGGCTTCCAGCGCATATTTACTGGCGGCATAGGCACCCCGGCCTGGTGTGGAGATCAGCCCCAGCACCGAGCTGGTATTAATAATGCGGCCATCGCCGCTGGCCTGCAACGCGGGCAACAGACGCAGTGTCAGCTGATGGACGCCGAAAAAGTTGCTGGAAAACTGCTGTTCCAGCTGCTGGCGGGAGAGGGTGTGCAGCGGGCCATAGAGACCAAATCCGGCGTTGTTAAACAGCGCCATCAGACGGTTATCGCAGAGCGCGATCACTGTGTCGGCGGCCCGATCCACACTTTGCGGATCGTCGAGATCCAGCTGCAGCCCGGTAAAGCCCACTGTTTCCATGCGGGCAACATCCTCTGCTTTACGGCAGGCGGCGATCACCCGGTAGCCCCGCGCCAGTAAATCGTGAGCGGCAACCAGGCCAATACCGCTCGAACAACCTGTAATCAGAATGGTTTTTTGCACAAATTCATCCCCCTTCAAATCTCATGTTTTTTTAAATTAAGCTGTTATTTCTTCTGCATGTATACCTGATTGCAATGAGTCAGCATTTCACGTTTCTCTTTTATCTTCCTCCTGATTTACCAGGAGCCTGCCGTGAAAAATGAGTGATTACGATAACATCTTAATAATGATCAGACTCAGACCAGGCATAAAGTCTCTGCCATTTTGATGTTACTGGTTTTGCTTGCATCATCTGGCGAAATGACAGAGCTGGCGTGGCACAGGAGGAAATTCTGGCTGGCGGGTAAACTGGTAAAATCGTCTGGAAGCACTCATGAACTTTAGTTATTCTTTGTACAGGTTCAGGACCGCAGGGATGAGATATGGACATTAAACAGGCTGCACTGGGAATTCTCGATGGGATATCTTCCATACCAAATACAGCTTACATGGGTATGGTCAGGAGTTGGGAGGGGAGCGGACTCGCAGGGCAAAGTGTAAAACAAAGAAATCAGGCTGAGACGGAGCGTTTTTTCTATATGCTCAAAAGCCTGGGTAATGCCGGGTCACCTTTACGCAGACTAATTACTCTTGTTTTCACCTCGTTTTATCAAAAGCTTAGTGATGAAGGAAAGGAGGCTGTTAACAATAAACTGGGGTACGGCGCTGGAAGCATTGCAGGACGAACAGCCGGGCAAATTACACTGGCACAGACAACAGCAAGTATAATGTTGCGTCGGTTGGCTATTGACGAGGCATACAGGCATTTCATCCGATTCAGTGCTTCAGCCTCTCTAAATGTGGTGATGTTACAGGGGATAATTGAAGAGTCAGCAAGAGCGTCAAGAAGGATGAAAAACAAATATCCGGCTACGTACGCCAGGGTATCAAAAGAGAATTTAGATATGGTTTATTTCCTCGTTGAACGACAATTAGAGCCTTATCTTGTGTTCATCGAAGGACATCCTATTAATTGTAAAGGAATACAAGATGAAATTTGTAAAATCGTTAATGTCCCACGCAATTGAAGGAACCGTTACCTTTTTGTCTGTGATCTTTGCTATGGGTTCTTTTTTCTGGTTTGAAAGCACATGGCTGAAACTTACCGGGTGTATCGGAGCATTAATAGTTGGCTATGTGATTTCATACGGAGCGGCGAAAATCAGAGGTGGCTGAACCTGAATTGCTGCTGCGATTTTGCAGCTATTAATAATTGAGTGGAGTAGTTTTGGCTCAATGTTTTATTTAATGGTTAGATCGTTTTGGACTAACCTGCCACCAGAACACCAAAGATGCCCGCTGCCCTACGCAAAAGCGCGGTCATCACACTTGATAACCTTATACAGATCATCCTCACAGAGCGGCACAAATAAAGCCGCTGCCACCACTTTGCCGCCAATAACAAAAAACCAATATTAAAGTACTGATTTGAATGATTTATTATAAGCGGCAAAGTGCTTTTGCATTTCTTTACCCTTTTGGCGCATCCCGGCGCGCTACGGCTGCTTAACTAAGGGGGCAAGATCTTTTGCCATCAACTGGGCGATAAAAGGCTGGGCATCAGGATTAGGATGAATGCCATCCTGCTGCATCCACTCGGGTTTCAGATAAACCTGTTCCATGAAAAAGGGCACCAGAGGAATGTTATGCTGCTGCGCTAATCCGGGATAGATGCCGCTGAACGCTTCGGTGTAGCGGCGGCCATAGTTGGCAGGCAGACGAATCTGCATCAGTAGCGGCTTCGCATTGGCGGCTTTAACGTCGTCGATAACTTTACTCAGATTCTGCGCGATATCGTCGGGCGGGAAACCGCGCAGACCATCGTTACCGCCCAATTCGATTAACACCCATTGCGGCTGATGCTGTTTTAATAGTGCGGGCAGGCGCGCCAGCCCCTGTGCAGCCGTATCACCGCTGATACTGGCGTTGATCACTTTAGGTTTTTGCTGCCACTGCTTATCGAGCAGGCTGGGCCATGCCGCGGTGGCAGACATGCGATAGCCCGCACTCAGGCTGTCGCCCAGCACCATCAGCGTATCTGCAGCAGCAAGACGCGACACCAGCACAAGAATCAATAACAGGAAGGGATAATGCCAGCGGAAAACATTGTTGAAGTTCATCATCTTACTAAGTCCGTCGGTCAGGGAGAGCATCAGTTAACCATCCTTACCGGAGTTGAGTTGGTTGTCAAACCAGCTGAGACCATTGCGCTGATTGGCGAGTCCGGTTCCGGCAAGTCAACCCTGCTCGGAATTCTGGCCGGGCTGGACGATGGCAGCAGCGGCGAAGTCCACCTGCTGGGGCAGCCCCTGCACCAGATGAATGAAGAGCAGCGTGCGGCCCTGCGTGCCCGGCAGGTCGGCTTTGTGTTTCAGTCATTTATGCTGGTGCCGACCCTGAACGCCCAGGAGAACGTGCAGTTGCCGTCGCTGCTGCGCGGCGACAGCGACCGTCAGAGCCGTGAACAGGCGAAAGAGCTTCTGACGCTGCTCGGACTGGGTGAACGTCTGCATCATCTGCCCGCCCAGCTTTCAGGCGGCGAGCAGCAGCGGGTGGCGCTGGCCCGCGCCTTCAGTGGCCGTCCTGGTCTGCTGTTTGCCGATGAGCCGACCGGCAATCTCGATCGTAAAACCGGTGACCGCATCGCCGATCTGCTGTTTTCCCTTAACCGCGATTTTGCCACCACGCTGATTCTGGTGACGCATGACGAGCAACTGGCGGCGCGCTGCGATCGTCGCCTGCGGCTGCGCGACGGTAAATTGTGGGAGGAGCAATGATCTGGCGCTGGTTCTGGCGCGAGTGGCGTTCGCCCTCGCTGCTGATTGTCTGGCTGGCCCTGACGCTGGCGGTGGCCTGCGTGCTGGCGCTGGGGTCGATCAGCGATCGCATGGAAAAAGGGCTGAATCAGCAGAGCCGTGATTTTATGGCCGGCGACCGTACGCTGCGCAGCAGTGATGCAGCGCCAGAAGCCTGGCTGGCAAAAGCAGCTGAAACCGGTCTGACGGTCAGCCGTCAGCTGACCTTTATGACCATGACCTTTGCCGATCAGTCACCGCAGCTTGCCTCAGTAAAAGCGGTGGACGATCGCTACCCGATGTTTGGCACGCTGCAGACGCAGCCGCCAGGGCTGAGGCCGCAGGCGGGTACCGCGCTGGCGGCACCGCGCCTGATGGCGCTGCTGAACCTGAAAGTGGGCGACACGCTGGAAGTGGGTGATACCCAGTTGCGCATCAGCGGGGAGGTGATCCAGGAGCCGGATGGCGGCTTTAACCCGTTTGAGATGGCGCCGCGTCTGCTGATCAATCTGGCGGATGCCGCCAAAACCGGTGCGATTCAGCCAGGCAGCCGCATCACCTGGCGCTATAAGTTCTCCGGCAATCCCGATCAGCTGGCCAGCTATGACCGCTGGATTGAACCGCAGCTGAAGGCGGACCAGCGCTGGATCAGCGTGGAGAACTCGGAAGATGCACTGGGCCGTTCGATGCAGCGGGCACAGCAGTTCCTGCTGCTCTCGGCCTTGCTGACGCTGATGCTGGCAATTGCGGCCGTGGCGGTCGCCATGAGCCACTATTGTCGCAGCCGCTACGATCTGGTGGCGGTGCTGAAAACCCTGGGTGCGACGCACGGCGCGTTGCAGCGGCTGATCATCGGTCAGTGGCTGGCGGTGCTGCTGCTGGCGGCGATTGCCGGTGGCCTGGTGGGGCAGGGCGTGGAAGCGATCCTGATGGCGATGCTGAACCCCGTGCTGCCTGCCAGCTTACCGGCGGCGAGCGTCTGGCCGTGGATCTGGGCGGTGGGATCGCTGTTTGTTATTTCGCTGCTGGTGGGTCTGCGCCCCTATCGTCTGCTGCTGGCGACGCAGCCGCTGCGGGTGTTGCGGCGCGATGCGGTAGCCAATCTCTGGCCGCTGAAGATCTATATTCCGGTGATGATCGCGGTGGTGGTGACGCTGTTAGCGCTGCTGGTTGGCGGCAGTAAAATGCTCTGGGCGCTGCTGGCGGGTGTGGTGGTGCTGGCGGGATTGCTGGCCCTGCTCGGCTGGGGAACCCTGCTGCTGCTGCGTCGGCTGGTAGTGCGCAATCTGGCGTTACGACTGGCGATCAACCGGCTGCTGCGCCAGCCCGGCATGACGCTGAGCCAGCTTGCGGCCTTTTCGCTGTCGTTTATGTTGCTGGCGCTGCTGCTGGTAATGCGTGGCGATCTGCTGGATCGCTGGCAGCAGCAGTTACCGGCGGATAGCCCGAACTTCTTTCTGCTGAACATGACGGCAGATCAGGTGCCGCAGGTGCGTGATTTCCTGCAGTCGCATCAGATCACGCCCGGGACCTTTTACCCGATTGCGCGGGTACGGCTCAGTGAACTCAACGGTAAACCGGCCGATCCGAAGCTGGATAATGCCCTGAACCGTGAACTCAACCTGACGGAACTGGCCGATCGCCCGGATCACAATCCGCTGGTAGCAGGCAACTGGCCACCCAAAGCGGGTGAAGTGTCGATGGAAGTGGAGCTGGCCGATCGGCTGGGACTGAAGCTCGGCGATACCCTGACGTTCGACGGCGATACGCAGACCTTCAGCGCGCGCATCACCAGCTTGCGTAAAGTGGACTGGGAAAGCCTGAAGCCGAACTTCTTCTTTATCTTCCCGCCGGGCGCGCTCGACAGCCAGCCGCAGACCTGGCTCACCAGCTTCCGCATGGAGGCGAATCCTGTTCTGCTGGCGCAGCTTAACCGTGCTTTTCCGGCGCTGAGTCTGCTGGATATCGGCAGCATTATGCGGCAGATCGGTCAGGTGCTGGCGCAGGTCAGCCAGGCACTGGAGATCATGGTGGTGCTGGTGACCGCCTGTGGCGTGTTGCTGCTGCTGGCGCAGATTCAGGTCGGTATGCGTCAGCGGCGCCAGGAGCTGGTGGTCTATCGCACGCTGGGTGCCGGTAAACGGCTGCTGCGTACGACGCTATGGTGTGAGTTTGCATTGCTCGGCGTGGTCTCCGGCGTGGCAGCGGCGATGGGGGCAGAAGCGGCACTGTGGGGATTACAGACTAAGATTTTCGACTTCCCGTGGCAGCCTGACTGGACCCTGTGGCTGGCGCTGCCGTTGTGTGGCGCGCTGCTGTTGTCGCTGTGCGGTGGCTGGCTGGGGATCCGATTACTGAAAGGGAAGGCGCTGTTCAGGAAGTTTGATGCGGCGTAAGGGAGTGCTGGAATAAGGCGGCACAGGCCGCCTTTGACCTTGATCCCGATCGCACCGTTATTGGCGACTGAATCTGTCTGACCGGTGTCGACCCTGGCTCACCGACGTATGCGTCCATCACATTAATCTTCTGAGCCGCCTGATAAAGGCATTATCAGGCGGTGCGGAGGATTACAGTTTTTCAACCGCCCAGGCGATGCCGCTGGCGTACTCTTCCGGTAGCTGCGGCACCAGCGCGTTAAGGGCAGCGCTGAGCCGTTCTGTATCGCTGTCGGTCAGATTCAGATGGCCCACTTTACGACCCGGACGCACCTCTTTGTCATACCAGTGCACATGCACCAGCGGTTGTTGCAGCCAGCTCAGATTCACGTCAGTGCCAATCAGATTGACCATCGCCGACGGCGCAAACACCACCGGCTGCGGTAATGCCAGGCCAAGAATGGCGCGCAGATGCAGCTCAAACTGGCTGATCGACGCACCGTTCTGCGTCCAGTGCCCGCTGTTATGGACGCGCGGCGCCAGCTCATTGATCAGCAATCCAGCTGGCGTAACGAAACACTCCATCGCCATTACGCCAACGTAGTTCAGTTCCTGCATGATCGCGCTCAGCATCGCTTCAGCCTGCTGCTGCTGTGCCTGATCCGCCTGCGGCAGCGCAACGCTGGTGCGCAGAATGCCATCCTGATGCAGGTTGTGCGTCAGCGGATAGAACACTACCTGGCCATCGTGACCGCGCGCCCCCACCAGTGAGACTTCACCGGAAAAGTTGATGCCCTGCTCAACGATGCATTCGCCGTAGCACGCCTCCGGCAGGGTGTGAGTCTCATCGGCACGCAGACGCCACTGACCCCGGCCGTCGTAACCGCCGGTGCGGCTTTTCACAATCGCTAACTTGCCCAGCGAGTCAAACACCGCTGGCCATTCGCTTTTGTCCGCCAGCAACTGCCACGGCGCGGTGGCCAGTCCCAGCTGATCCAGCAGCTGTTTCTGCGTCAGACGATCCGCCAGACGCGGAAAGATATCGCGGTTAACAAAGGCCGGATGGCTGGCCAGCTCACGCGTCAGCGCCGTCTCCGGCCAGCGTTCGATTTCGGCGGTGATCACGCTATCGGCGATAGGGAGCGCGGTGGGATCGGCGTCCAGGCCTACCGGATACACCGCGATGCCCAGCGGCTCACCCGCCTGACGCAGCATACGACCTAACTGGCCGTTGCCCAGTACGCAAACCGGCTTCATGCATCCACCCGCGGATCGGGATGGTTCAGCACCTCATCGGTCTGGCTCTGACGCCAGGTGGTCAGGCGTAACGCCAGCGCACTGTCATGCAGCGCCAGAATCTGCGCCGCCAGCAGCGCGGCATTGGCTGCGCCCGCCTTGCCAATCGCCAGCGTACCGACCGGAATACCGCGCGGCATCTGCACAATTGAATAGAGGCTATCGACGCCGCTCAGTGCTGCGCTCTGAACCGGCACACCCAGCACCGGCACCAGCGTTTTTGCCGCCAGCATACCCGGCAGATGTGCCGCGCCACCTGCGCCAGCAATAATCACCTGAAGACCCTTGTCGGCTGCCGTTTCGGCGAAGCTGAACAGTTTATCCGGGGTGCGGTGCGCAGAGACCACTTCAACATCAAAAGGGACGTCCAGGCTGGAGAGGATTTCAGCGGCGAACTGCATGGTGGCCCAGTCACTTCTGGAACCCATAACAATGGCGATGCGGGCCGGGGCGTTGGATGACATGCGGTCAACTCCTGTGAATGAACAAACAGACCTGGCCGGGCGGACAGGTTTTGAAGGGCACCGAGAATAGCATGAGAAGCACGCAAGGAAAACGGTTGCGTCGGGCTTAAGGTCGTGGATTTAACCGCAGATTAAAAGTCGAAATGGATAAGCTGAATGCCACTGGCGTCGAGCTGGATCATGGAACCCCGGCTGTGCCAGGCACCCAGCACCGCGCGTTGCGCCGGTTCACCCTGCAGGCTCAGCGTATGAATCGCAGGGCGATGAGTGTGACCGTGAATCAACAGCGGCACCTGCTGGCGCAGCATAGTGGCGACGACCGCTTCCTGATTCACATCCATGATGGTCTGGGATTTATGCTGGTTGGCCTGTTTACTGTCGGCGCGCATCCGGGCGGCAATGCGTTTACGGATCCACAACGGCAACGCGAGAAACAGCCGCTGGATCCAGGGATTATGCACTTTGGCACGAAAACGCAGGTAACCCGCATCGTCGGTACAGAGCGTATCGCCGTGCATGATCAGCAACCGATGGCCGTAGAGCGTCAGCACCTGCTCTTCCGGCAGCAGCGTCATGCCGCAGGCCTGCGCGAAGCGTCGGCCAATCAGGAAGTCGCGATTACCATGGATAAAGTAAACCGGAACCGGCAGGGCGCGCAGGGCGCGGGCAATCTGCTGATGCAGTGGATTGGGATCGTCGTCGCCAATCCAGGCTTCAAACAGATCGCCGAGAATATAGAGCGCGTCGCAGTGGGGCGCTTCGCGCTGTAAAAAATGCAGAAAACCGGCGGTAATCGCCGGTTCTTCCTGACACAGATGGAGATCTGCGATAAACAGCGTGCGCGACATTACTCGCTGACGGTCACTTTCTGGATAAGGACGTCGTCTTTTGGCACATCCTGGTGCATACCGCTGCGGCCGGTAGAGACCGCTTTGATCTTCTCGACCACATCCATACCTTCAACCACTTCAGCGAACACGCAGTAGCCCCAGCCCTGAACGCTTTCGTCACGGAAGTTCAGGAAGTCGTTGTCAGCTACGTTGATGAAAAACTGTGCGGTCGCAGAGTGCGGCGCAGAGGTACGTGCCATTGCCAGCGTACCTTTGGTGTTTTTCAGGCCATTGCTGGCTTCGTTCTGAATTTCGGCTTTAGTTTCTTTCTGCTTCATGCCCGGCTCGAAGCCGCCGCCCTGAATCATAAAGCCGTTGATTACGCGGTGGAAAATGGTGTTGTCGTAAAAACCTTCACGGCAGTAATCCAGGAAGTTCTGTACGGTTGCCGGCGCTTTATCATCGAAAGTTTTGATTACGATATCGCCATGGTTCGTCTGGAAAGTTACCATTTTTGTCGTCCTGTAAAGGTTGTCATCAGTTGCTGAGGTCGCTCTGTCGATGGGCGTCCCCCTTTTTGTCGACCGTTCTTATATCATAATTTCCAATGACGCGTCAGCAGCGCGGCGCAGTTGGCTTGCTTTGCGTCGCGCGAGCGATAAAAATACGGCACAATGTCTGGATACTTAAAAGTGCCAACCACACGCGAAAACGGAACCGTTCAATGCTTAAGATTTATAACACCCTGAGTCGACAGAAAGAGGAATTCAAACCCATTCATGCCGGTAAAATCGGGATGTATGTTTGCGGCATCACGGTGTATGACCTCTGTCACATTGGTCATGGGCGGACGTTCGTGGCGTTTGACGTGGTGGCGCGCTACCTGCGTTACCTCGGTTATCAGCTTAATTATGTACGTAACATCACCGACATTGATGACAAAATCATCAGGCGCGCCAACGAAAACGGCGAGAGCATCGAAACCCTGACTAACCGCATGATTGGCGAGATGCACAATGACTTCGCCGCGCTGGGGATTCTGCCGCCCGATGAGGAGCCGCGCGCTACCCGTCACATCGCTGAGATTATCGAGCTGGTGGAGACGCTGATCGCTCGCGGTCACGCTTATGTGGCGGACAATGGCGACGTGATGTTCGATGTGCTCAGCGACACCGATTACGGCGCGCTGTCGCGTCAGGATCTGGAGCAGTTGCAGGCGGGTGCGCGCGTTGAAGTCGCCGACGTGAAGCGCAACCCGATGGATTTCGTGCTGTGGAAAATGTCCAAAGCGGATGAGCCAGCCTGGTCATCGCCGTGGGGTAACGGTCGTCCCGGCTGGCACATCGAGTGCTCGGCAATGAACTGCAAACAGCTGGGCACCCATTTCGATATCCACGGCGGCGGCTCCGATCTGATGTTCCCGCACCATGAAAACGAAATCGCCCAGTCGAGCTGCGCCCATGACGGCCCTTACGTCAACTACTGGATGCACTCCGGCATGGTGATGGTTGACCGCGAGAAGATGTCCAAATCGCTCGGTAACTTCTTTACCGTGCGTGACGTGCTGCAACATTATGATGCGGAGACGGTGCGTTACTTCCTGATGTCCGGTCACTATCGCAGCCAGCTTAACTACGGCGAAGATAATCTGAATCAGGCGCGTGCGGCGCTGGAGCGTCTCTATACGGCACTGCGTCACACCGACAGCAGCGTGCCTGCCCACGGCGGCGAAGCCTTTGAAGCGCGGTTCCGCAGCGCAATGGATGATGATTTCAACACCCCGGAAGCCTATTCGGTGCTGTTCGACATGGCGCGTGAAGTGAACCGCCTGAAAAGTGAAGATGGCGCTTCAGCGCACGGGCTGGCGTCGAAGCTGCGCGAGATGGCCAACGTGCTGGGCATCCTGCAGCAGGATCCTGAGCTGTTCCTGCAAAGCGGCGCGCAGGTCAATGACGAAGAGGTTGCCGAGATTGAGCACTGGGTGAAAGCCCGTGCCGATGCGCGCGCCGCCAAAGCCTGGGCGGAAGCGGACATCGCGCGCGACAAGCTTAACGCGCTGGGTGTCATCGTCGAGGATGGGCCGCAGGGCTCCAGCTGGCGTCGAAAATAAACCGGAGAGGGCGAGTAATCGCCCTTTTTTATTATGGCGATTGAACAGATTCAGATCCGTGGCTTCCGCTCGATACGTAACCTGACGCTGTCGCTGCAGCAGCTGAATGTGGTGAGCGGTCCTAACGGCTGCGGTAAATCCAACCTCTACAAAGCGGTGCGGCTGCTGCATGAGGCGGCCAGCGGTCGCCTGGCACTGGCGCTGGCTGAAGAAGGCGGTATTCAGAAAGCGATGTGGGCGGGCGGCTTACGCCGGGGCGATCGCCGACACGATCCAAAGCGCCTGGAGCTGGCCGTGGTGATGGATGACATGGATTACCAGCTGGAGATTGGCTTTCCCGAGCCGCTGGTGACCAGCCTGTTCAATCTTGATCCGCTGGTGAAGCAGGAGCGACTCTGGCTGAGCGGTCAGCAGCGCCGTCCTTCCGCCTGCATTATGCAGCGCGAAAATCAGACCGCCTTTCTGCACAACGTTGAGGGTGAGCGCGTCGCCTATCCGGCGGTGCTGCATCCCGAAGAGTCGCTGTTTGGTCAGCTTGGCGAACCGCATCGCTATCCGGAGCTTTCGCAGCTGCGCGAACGTCTGCAGCAGTGGCGCTTCTACCATGAGTTCGCGGTCTGGCCTGGCTCACCGATACGTGCGCCGCAGATTGGTGTGCGTGCGCCGGTGCTGAGCCATGATGGCAGCAATCTGGCGGCGGCCTGGGCGACCATTGTGGAGCGCGGTCATTCCGAACTCCTGTCTGAGGTGATGGAACAGGCGTTTCCCGACAGCCAGTTTGATGTCGATGTGCAGAATGGCCGTTTCCAGATGCTGATGTCGCGCCAGGGCATTCTGCGTCCGCTGGAGAGCGCCGAGTTTTCTGATGGCACGCTGCGGTTTCTCTGTCTGGTTGTCGCACTGCTCAGCCCGCGTCCGCCAGCCTTTATGGCACTGAATGAGCCGGAAAACAGCCTGCATGAAGATCTGTTGCCTGCGCTGGCGCGCTTAATCGCCGAAGCCAGCGAGTTCAGTCAGCTCTGGATCACCAGCCATTCACCCCGGCTCGCGACGTTGATAGCGCAGCATACGGCGGTGAATCATATTGCACTGGAACAGCGGGAAGGGGAGACGTGCGTAAAAGGGGATGAGCGGGTGTAACAGCGTCCCCGCAGGGACGCCCGGAAATCACTCGACCACAGTAATGCGGAAACCCGCGAATTCTACAGTCTGACCGGCTACGATTTTGCAGCGCTTGCGGGTTTCTACCGCACCGTTGACCTTCACTTCACCCTCGGCAATCACGACTTTCGCCTGTGCGCCGCTCTGAACCCATCCTTCCAGTTTCAGCAGGTCACACAGATCGACGTGCGGGAATTTACCCAGTGAAAAACTTGTCATTTATACTACCTCTTTATCATGAAACTCTTCGCACGCCTGCAGCGTGTTTTGAATCAGTGTAGCTACTGTCATCGGACCAACACCGCCCGGCACCGGGGTAATGTAGGAGGCGCGCTCGGATGCACTGTCAAAATCAACATCGCCCACGACTTTGCCGCTCTCCAGCCGGTTAATGCCCACGTCGATGACGATGGCGCCCGGTTTGATCCAGTCACCCGGAATAAACCCTGGCTTACCCACTGCAACGACCAGCAGATCGGCATGCTCAACGTGATGTCGCAGATCTTTGGTAAAGCGATGAGTGACGGTCGTGGTGCAGCCCGCCAGCAGTAGTTCCATACTCATCGGACGACCAACAATGTTGGATGCGCCAACCACCACGGCATTCAGGCCATACGTATCAATATTGTAGCGCTCCAGCAGCGTCACGATACCGCGTGGCGTGCAGGGACGCAGGGTTGGCGCACGCTGACACAAACGACCGACGTTATAAGGGTGGAATCCATCGACATCTTTATCAGGCGTGATGCGCTCCAGCACTTTGACATTATCAATGCCGGCTGGCAGTGGCAGCTGCACCAGAATGCCATCAATTTCGTCGTCCTGATTGAGCGCATCAATCAGCTCCAGCAGCTCAGCTTCGCGGGTCGTAGCAGGCAGATCGTAAGAGCGGGAGTGGAAACCGACCTCTTCACAGGCGCGGCGTTTGCTGGCCACGTAGATCTGCGATGCCGGGTTTTCACCCACCAGAACCACTGCCAGACCCGGCGCGCGTCTTCCGGCGGCCAGACGCTGCTTCACTTTTTCCGCAACCTCAACGCGCACCTGCTGCGCAATCGTTTTACCGTCAATAATTTTTGCTGCCATCAGAGAGGAAATCCACTGTGTTGTGTTGAATCGGGGAAGGGGGCTATTTTGTCAGAAGCGCGGCGCGCTGTCAGTTACAGTTTCAGCCGCGTATGTGCTTTCCGGCTTTTTCGTCGCGACGAGTGCCAGCCTGCATGCGTATGATATCTGCAGGACAATCCGGGGACGATGTAATGATTTGGATAATGCTTGCTACTCTGGCGGTGGTGTTTGTCGCTGGATTTCAGCTGCTCACCGCTGGCTCACGCCACGCCGCTCAGCGGCTCAGCAAACGGCTGCAGCTGCCACCGGTACAGGTGGAATCAATGATCTCTATGATGGGGAAAGAGGCGGCGAAAGAGTTTACCGACTATCTCAGTAAGGATAATGAAACGCACCTGCATAATGGCGCAGCGGTACTGCTGATCTGGCAGGTGTTCATTGTTGACGGCAGCGAGGAGAACAGCCAGCGCTGGCATGCGATTCTCAGTCGAGCCGGTTTTCCACCGCTTATTAGCCGCCAGCAGCTGCTGCTCGCGCTGGGCTTTCTGCGCCAGCTGGAACCGGACATCCAGGCGCTGCATGCACTTCGTGAGCAATACAATGCGCGTTTCACAACACAAGGGATTGAGCTGGAAGGAGAATTTACCGACAACAGTAAACTCGTGTCGCTCAGCGAATGGCGCAGGCGCCACTGACGTCAATTGGTCATTACCGCAGCACTTCGCTGCGGAGAAACGGCAAAAACGTTGACGTACCCGCTTCCCGACGTATAATCCGTGCCATCTCCATGCGCCCTTAGCTCAGTTGGATAGAGCACCGGCCTTCTAAGCCGTAGGTCACAGGTTCGAATCCTGTAGGGCGTACCAAATAAAATCATCGGTTTACGCCAGCTTCAATCCTACCTAATTATCTTCTTGTGTCGTATTTGTGTCGCTCTCACCCAAAAGTGAGTCAATTTTGCGCGCATGTTCGGTCAGGTGGTTAGGTGCGAGGTGAGCATACCGACGCACCATTTCAATATTTTCCTATCCACCCATTTCCTGCAGCGCGGAAAGCGGAACACCAGACTGGATTAACCAGCTCGCCCACGTATGCCGCAAGTCATGAAAGCGGAAGTCTTCTATGCCTGGCGCTTTTAGACCGATATTCCACGCCGTGTTATCATCACTGCGCATTTTCCAGCCTGCCGGTGCCAGCGTTCCATCGCTGCGATGCTTCGCCTTGGTGTGTACGAACACCCGGCGTGAATGCTTACCTATTTGCCCCTTCAGCACTTTGCATGCCGTATCATTCAGAGCCACGCCAATAGCCTTGCCCGCTTTGGCGTTCTCCGAATTAATCCAGGCGACCTTCCTTTGCATATCAACCTGCGTCCATTCCAGATCCAGAATGTTAGAACGGCGAAGGCCGGTAGCCAGCGCAAATATTACCACTGGTTTTATGCTTTCCGGCATGCAATCAATCAGCCGGTTCGTTTCCTCTCGCGTTAACAGCGGATGCGCTAGCTGACAGGCTTCTTTGTTTTGATAACCGGCGCTGTCTTTATCCAGCCCCATTCATTTGCTGCTGCACGCAGCAGCGATTGCATAAGGGCTGCACGGATGAGGTTATTCAGGCATTCACTATGCAGACACTTTTGAGTGAGTGGCGAAATATTACGTCACCCTTACTGGAATCTTATATAGCTGTGTAATAATGAACCTAAAAAATTGGCTGGGATGAAAAATAATGGGATTTCAGTATTGGTTCACAGTATGTGCCGCCTTTATAGTTGGTCTAATAACGCTGGCTGAGTCTTTCATTTACATGCATCGGGGAATCTATACCAAAACCTTTAAGGGAACGAGTCGCAAGGAATTCATCTACAAGGATGCCAAACCTATTGAATATTGGATCAGCACTATTCTTCATTTTGGAATTAGCATCATGATGATTGGGATCGGCTTCTGGTTCTTACAGGAAATCCCCGCAGTTAACCATTGGTACAATGAAATCCGCACAATGCCAGCATTTTGGTTTTAGGTCTCGTTCGCAGTTCAACCTTTGCTTAGGAAAAACAACCTCATCGTTTACCCAATCTTAAACCTCTAACTTGCGGTTTTTTTATTGCCCGGAGAAAGCTATGGGTATTCAAGTAAAAGGCATTCAACTGGCTCAGTAGAACCTCAACACTCTGATTGGAGACATTTAGGGCTGAGCAGCGAGAAGTGTTTGAAGGGAATTAAAATTTGAATGGGTAATCCATATTTCGCATGATGGTTATAATCTTCAGGTAACTATACCACTTTTGCTGCACAACTTTTAGGTGGCGATGATGAGATTCTTGTTAGTCTGGGGGAGCACTCAGGGAGTATTGGGCTCGAAGAGCCAGAATTTATGAAAAGACTAATGAAGTTGTTGCAACAAAGAATCGCTAGTGCCTTTCCATAAATTCATAAAGTGCATAATGACATAGCCCACTCAGGTGGTTTTTTTGCTATCAGGTCTCAAGCATTGGGCAGATTGGGCCACTTCTTATAAGCGAAGATATAGAGTGTAAAGAAATGCAAGCCGGGGAATGATAATAACAGAGCCATTTTCCATCCGAATCCCGCCTTTTGAGCCATACGAAAGCATGGAATAAACATAAAAAACCAGATTATGAACGTCATCGCTGCGAGTGGGTTTGGGTGTTCCATTGTGATTTCTCCGTGATTTGCGTTCTCTGGTTTATCGGCAGGCGCGCTATGACTTTTAGCAAAATTGATCATTTTCCACTTTGTTTAGACTACTCCATGCGAGGATTTATCCCGTCTTTTATTTTGGGTATAGGGATATGAAGAAGCTGATTTTTGGTGCGGTTATTGCAACATTGCTTTCCGGCCGCGTCTACACAGGCACTAACTTCGACGAATCAAAGCTGAAGAAATGGATAAAGTAATTACCATTTCTCAAAACGGCTTAGCCGCTTTGTCTGACAACGACACCAACCTTGCGCGAGTGAATGCTCAGGCTAAGCCCCTGAGGTCCTTCTGTTGGCCGTCGATGATCAGCTTCTTGAATGTCGCTTCGTTATCGTTGGTTAGCTTTGCGATATAGCCAGACACCGATAAAGGCCAGCAGAACCGAAAGCACTGCCTTAAGTGCAATCACTGTGAATTCGAAACTATCCATAGCGCCTTCACCATCACCGCTAATGTGGCCTTCTACCAGGGATCTGATGATCCCTTCAGGTATGAGAAACCAGGTTGCGGAGAATAATATAATAAACATCAGTATTTTCATCGCACTTCACACTTTGTGAAATCAGGAACATCAATGCGGCCGTACGCTGGTAATCCTCCTTTCATAAAGCCACGTCCCATTCTTACGGCTCCTTGATAGCTGCCCTGATATCCCTTCCGACCAGCGAGCCTACTGGTTATCCCTTCTGTACAGTGCCCACTCCTCGATGCGCTCCCCGCCTGGCAGAGTACAGTAACCTGATTCACCATCCGGGCCCTTAACTATGTCCAGCTTGCCGCCCATCTTTTCACAATACACAGAGGCTGGGTTAGCCATGCCCACAGCGTGTTGTCTGTCATTATGGGGTACACAGGCTGTGAGTAATAAAATGGTCGCTGCGATTGTAATTGTTTTCATTTTTAACCTTATCTGAAGAGATTGAGGAGGGTTAATCGTTATATCCACGCTGCTTCATCTCGCGCTGGTTTGTCTGTTTAATTAACCGGCTGTTGTGACCCTGGGTAGCCATTGAAATCAGATCATAACCCGGGCTTAATCCCGCCAGTTAGTGTGGATTTATACATGCATCGTGACTATCCGGGATGATGGCAGATGCCGGACCAGCCAACCGGTATACATCGTTTATCACTCAGTCAGACCCGATGAAATAACGATTATCGCGGTCAACGCCACCGATAACCGTGAATGCACATATCGAATGTCTCTTTCGTGTCCCCGAGATAATTTTAGCGTTGCAATCTGTCACCTCGCCGTTACGAGGTTTTTATATTTCCGCTTGCCAATAATAAACCCGCCGAAGCGGGTTTTTATGTTGATAAAGTTTATGCTGCCATCTTTCGGCATTGCTCTGCACAGAGATGGCAGGCTTTTGAGCATTCCTGACAATGGTTATGTTCGTGCTTACCACACTCATCTCCGCATTTCTGACACACATCAGCGCAAACGCGGCAAAGTTCTTTGGCAAACTCACTTTTTAAGGTCATAAACTGAGCTGCCAGGCGGCATATGTTGGCGCATTGCATGTCCATCCTGATGCATTCACGCATCATTTCAAGCTCTTCTTCAGCCAGGCATGATGCGGCACAGTTATCACAAGCTGCTGCGCAGAGATAGCAGGCTTCGATGCACTTTTTGAATTCGTCAGTCATGTTTCCTCCTTAGCTAAGGTTGACTCTTAAGTCTGAGAAAGATGCCTGATTTTGCAAGAGAGTAATAAGTTAATAACTTTTTCAGCACTTCGCTTACCTTGTGATGTGCATCACATCTTTCTCTTACCTCTGGATCGTATCTCATCAGGGTACAGCCAGAGCTGCGTTGGCCACATCAACCGTCTTTCAGCAGCTGTATTGCTGGCCGCTTATTCGTCAGTTGTAACAGGCGCATTGATAGAGCACTTAAGGAGGGCAGCCAACGCGGGATTAACGGGTTACACCACAGCAATGACAGCAGCGCAGACAATATCATCGGGCGGTACCGTTGCCGCCCATGTAAACAGGTGGGTTAGCATGGGCCGGGTTCACTGTGCTATATTTCGCACGTATCACAATGTCATTCAGGATGAATCAGATGAATGAATTTGAGCAAAAACTCTTTAATAATGGCTTCTCTGCTAAAGAGATCGGTAAACTCAAAAGTATTATAAAAAAAGACGAGTCAAAAAAAGATACACTTCAGAGCCTCGTAATTGATCTAAGTAAACGCTTCTGGGGCGGAGTTATTGCTCTTATTATTTTGATGCTTATTGGACTGGATGGCATTTTCAATGCAGAGGCTTCAGATGCCATTCCATATATTGTTGTTCTGACGTTTGCATTCCTTGTGGTCTATTTTGTTACGCCTCTGAACTTAGCATGGAAATCATATAAATTCACCAGAGGATGTAAGCGCTGATTTTTGTAGATTGTTAATTGCTGGGTTTTTTGCACTCATTTTATAGTAGTACGATTCTTACAAAAACATAGTGAGTAAATAGATAATCTTTATTTTCCGATAGCAACCAGCTTATAACTATTTACTAATGCTCCTGAAATCATTCCAATCTATAGATTATCTGTCCTCTCATTATAAAAGGCGATTAAAACAGGGGAGCGCTACGCTGGCGGGGAAAAAGATCCTTTAAATATAGAAACGCGGATAATCATTGCCAGCAATACTAATCTGCCGCTCCCCAGCCAGAAGCGGCATCTCTTCAGCAGAAATTAAATCTGACCCGCAATCACACCCGACAAAGCCAGAACCTGCTTCTGTTTCCTGGCGGGCAGCTTATTCAGCTGCGCTAACGCGTTAACCAGTTGCTCATCGACCGGCTCTGGTGGTTTCACGGTCAGCACAATTCGGCCCGCCGTGACATTTACTTCTACTTCGGTACCAGTGGTAAATCCGGCAGCAGCCAGCCACTGGCCTTTCATGATAATCGACGGAATACGCGCGTAACTGGGATACCGGCTGGCATAACTCACCGTTAATTTGCGCTGGGTAACGGAAGGGGCTTCTGAATTTAAACCAACTGCATTACACTCTGAATCAGTCATGATCTCTATTCTCGTTCAATAGTGGTTGTGATTAGCGATACAGGGGTGCTCCAACACCTCTGTATCGCGCTAAATACCTGTACATATAATCAACTAATACGAATAAAGTCCAGATGAAAATCAATGAAAATCAATGAAAATCAGCGAGGTTGCTCTCAATTTAAATGCTAATACTTGCGGCGTAGATCTCAAAATAAAGTAATTAACTGCAATGCTACCAGGCAGCATAAAACAGATAAATGATTTTTTAGTGGAAATGAAATAATAGTTTTCACCTGGTCACGCTTGTTTATAAATCGCTGTAAATCCTGACGTCAGCGAAATTTTTATCGCGCCCATAACGATTACTGAAACCATAAACGCTGTCACCCAGTATCCCGGATAAAAAAATCCCATACCACGCTACAGCACAGATCATCGTCACACCTTTTTTTCCTTCCGCCGCAATGCCATGATGACCGCTTCATAACCTCCGCTTACGACAACCCGCCACCGGGCATAAAAACAGGGAGCACCCCATCATGGAAAGTAAAAATCTGACAGATATTGCTGAGGCATTTCCTCAGTTAGCGATCGATCTGAAATATGCCACCGCCGATAACCTGACCGGCCAGCCGATTTACAAAGACCCGCGCTGTCTGCTGCACGTTGATGCGGCTAAAGCACTGGCAAAAAGCATCGAAATTGCATACGTTGCGGGCTATACGCTGCTGATCCTCGACGCGTACCGGCCACCCGAAGCGCAGGCAATTCTGTGGAGTGCCTGCCCGAATCAGGACTATGTTGCGCCGCTGACGCGCGGATCAAACCACAGCCGCGGCACGGCGGTAGACGTTACGCTGATAGACGAGCGTGGCGAAATCGTGGATATGGGTACCGGCTTCGATGAGATGAGTGAGCACTCCCATCCTTATCATCCTGATGTGGCGGTTCAGGCGCAGCGCAACCGGCTGATGCTCAATGCCATCATGCTGGGTGGCGGCTTTAACGGCATTGCGACCGAATGGTGGCATTTTGAATTGCCCGGTTCCGAAAGTTACCTGCTGATAGACGGCGTATTCGGCTGTTATTCCGCACCGCTGGCTGAAAATATCAGTCTGTGACGGTTTCCGGCGGGCGGAATCAGGGCAGTCAATGTCCAGGTCTGTTATCGCCAGGTCGTTTTAAGCATTGTGAAATATAAAGCAGTAATAGATGAAGAATGGGCAGGGCAGTACGCAGGAGTTACTTAACAGAATTATTGAAATAAGCCGTGGCGGGCGCCACGGCTTATGTTTTATGCAGACTGCCACTCACTTTCAACATCCGCTTTGGCTTTAGAAAGGATGACTTTATTATCATCAACTTCTTTCACCCAGCTGAATGGAATAATGTGGTGTTTGCCGCCCGCTTCAGGATCGCTTTTCGCCAGCTTAATTTTGTCGTCGCCTTCGAAGTGGTCAACAATCCCGACATGTTCGCCATTCACATCAACAACCTGCGCGTGATCTAAAATCTCTGATTTATCTACCATGGTGGCTTAATCCTTATATTTAATGAGTTCAGTTGCCCTCAGACAAAACAAGCCTGGTTGTTAAATGCTGTTTTCGCCAGGGGATTAACAAAATGAAATAGTTCAGTGAGCTGGACCTGGTCGTTGTTATTTATTGCCGGCAGGAGAATAAAGGGCATATAAGCGAAACCGCAAACAGAGCCGGAGTGTCTGCAGCCACGGGTCTGCTGACCTCACTGCCTGCCACATCGACACCATCAGATTTGCCGCAATCGTCTGCCGCCCGTTCACCAATCAACGCTATGATAATCAGGTCAATCGCCACACCGCAGATCGGCCAGCACGCGGGCGGTTTAACTTACCCAAAGGAGTGCCTATGACAGCAGTCAGTTCCATTACCACTGAAGGTGGCGTCTGGATTAATCAGCCGCCGGTACACAGTCTGGATGGCGATACGCTGAGGTTCGAAACCGCGCTCAACAGCGATTTCTGGCAGCGTACCTGGTATGGCTTCGAACGGCACAGCGGCCATGCTTTTGGCTTCTGGGTGGAAAACGACTTTACCGTTCAGGTGCAGGTGAGGGCGGATTTCAGTCAGCTCTACGATCAGGCCGGGCTGTTTATTCAGGATAACGAAACGCACTGGGTTAAGGCGGGCATTGAGTTTAACGATGATCAGCCCGCTATTGGCAGCGTGGTGACGCGCGAGTTTTCCGACTGGTCTACCGGCGTGTTTCCTGGCGATGCGGGACAGTTCTGGCTGCGTGCCACGCTGGAAAATGCGGCCTTAAGAATTCAGTACTCCACCGACGGCGTGAGCTGGCCGCTGTTACGGCTCTGCCCGTGGCCCGGTCAGGCACGGCGGTTTGTCGGAGTGATGGGCTGCTCGCCTGAACGTGAAGGGCTGGCGATGAGTTTTACGGACTTCGCTATTACTCAACCGCTAGGCAAAGCACTGCACGATCTCTCCTGACCCAGGCGGCGCATTGCATATCGTCGCAGAATCGGCTTAATTGTCAGGTCAGAATTTGCGGTGACGCGTCGCCCGTGCAAGACGACGCCTTTACAGGGAAAGCTATGCGTTGCGCCACCTCGTTTATC